>ERZ780083.87-NODE-87-length-32860-cov-7.104649_pt1 | contig 32860 bp, 40 predicted proteins | sample MGYA00511838_ERZ780083 | MGnify/ENA primary metagenome ERZ780083 (study PRJEB29588, sample SAMEA2152602) | human gut metagenome | biome: human gut; feature: human-associated habitat; material: faeces | place: Denmark | collected 2008/2010 ...
CCCGCGAATACCTGTCTAACCCCCTTAACGGCGAACGGCTGCGGCAGACGCTCCGCGAACTGCTTTCGGAAGAATAGGACAGCTCCGGAAACAGTGGCCCTGCGGTATGCCGTCCGGCGGGATTCGGGCTGTCATGGGTGTCGTTGCGGCTCTCATACTCTGCTCATGCAGGTACGCCCGGCCGGAAACGGAAAACGGGCCGTTGCCCGACCGGCTCATAAGCGCATCGCGGAGTTTTCCGCAAACAGAGACCTGTCTGCGCCGGTTCAGCCACCCTTCCCGGCGGTGACTTGTCGCGGTGCAAGGAGACGCTCATGCAGTTGCGCGCAGTTTTTCCTGCCGGGCCGGACAAGTGCGTGAACCGGGACCGGATTCCCCGGCGCAACGCCCTTGGGCGGAGCCGAACAGACGATTTCTCCCGGTGCGGCTGCATTATTCCGAAAATTTGTACTATCTTTGCAATGTTTCCATGAGACTTTGTTTCGCAAAACGGGGGTGCCCGGTTTTGACAGCAGGCAGAGTTTGATTGTAAGCACGCCGAGCGCTGTGTGGCGGCTCGTTAATCCCGATGCTCGATTTACAAATGGCAATAACAGCTATGCACTCGCTGCCTAATTTTCAGAGAAAGTTAGCTTAATCGCCGGGTCCAAGGAGGCTTGGCGACGAGTATCCCGGAGAGTGGTTCCGCTCTTTAACCGCTTTCCATACGGGGTATCATCGATTTAGAGATAGTGCGCCGGACCGTCCCGGCCGGCGTGCGAAATTCAGGGACTGGGACCTCGGTTAGGCGGCCGCCTGCCGGACCGGGGTAGAAGGATCAAGTGGCGGCTAAGCGTGTAGAAAGCTTTCGGGTTCCCTGTTTGGACGCGGGTTCGACTCCCGCCACCTCCACAATTACTAAACGCATCTGCTTTATTTACAAGTGGGTGCGTTTTGTTGTTGTATTATTCGTTGTATTGTTCGGTTTCCTGCATGAAAAATGGATGCCGGCTCAACATTTCGGCATTCTCTTGCGCAGACACTTTTATGTATTTTAAGAATGTACTCTCTTTCGTGTGCCCGGTAATTTTCATTATGGCAATAGTTGGAACTCCCGCTTTATAGGCGTTCGTCGCAAAGGACCGACGGGCGGTGTGGGAGGAGACGAGTTTATATTTCGGGATAATTTTTTCGACGTTCTTTCCGCTTTCGTTCTTATTGATTAGAACATCTTCGGTAATTCCCGCCAGCCGGCATAATTCTTTGATCTGCTCATTGAGCTTTTGGTCGCTGATCGTATTTGTGAGATCAAATCCGCTTTCAATGATTTCCCGGACTATAGGGTGAATAGGAATAACGACCGGGATGCCGGTTTTGTGGGTCTTGATCGTGATATGCCGTCCGATATGAGCGGCACTCAAACGCGAAAAATCGGACACCCGTAGTCCGGTGTAGCAGCCGATCAGGAACAATCCCCGCGCCCGTCTCAAAGCTGTGATTTTGCGGGGAATATTCTCTCCTTCTTGGGCTTTGTTGCAAGCGGCATCCTTCTGAACCGCAGAAGGGATATCGAGGGTGTATATTTTCTCCAGCTCTTTCAGGTCGAGATATACATTATCTACCGAATCCTTTGGCGCTATAAAATCCCGGTGGTCGGTTCCGTGTTCATTGTGAAGGCGGTCGCATACGCGTGATTCCCTATATACCTGCTTTACTATTTTTATAATGTTGCCAAAATAATTCCGGGAATACCCCTGCTCGTAAAACCAATGCTGGAACCGGTTGTAAAAATCAATGTCGATTTCACTGATTTGCAGGTGACGCCGTGTGTCTTTCTCGAAGTCTCGTAATTTATGAAGCGCCTGCGTATATTTCACGACTGTCAGTTTCTCTCTGGCTATGGAATAGCGGGGGATATATATCTTTTCCAAATAATCGGTGAAATATCGCTTCTCGGTATCCGATGCCTCTTCATTGGTTGCGGTCAATTCGGCAATCTTATCTGCAAATTCTTTCGCAGCAGGGGAAATCCGTGAGTCTGTGAAATATTTCACCGTCCTCTTTCCGATTTCTTCCCACCGGTCGATTTCATCGTTTATCTTGTTTCCCTCCTTGAAATCGGCCGTCGTCCGGGCGCGCTTCTTGGAATCGTTCCAATACTTCACCGGCACACCGATTCCGATGCTCTTCTTGTACTGTTTGCCATACAAACTTACGAGCATCACGATAGTCGCTTTCGGACGGTGCTTGTTGGTGACCGTAAAGGTTATCATAGTCTGGATTCATTATGGAGCGGTAGCGTAAATTATTGCACTTCGCTGACAATAATTATCCGCTCGTATATTTTGCCCTCAAAGGTATATTCATCGGTCTTGCCGAGAACCCAGCGCCAGTCGGTGATCCGTTTGGCATCGTAGATCGACTGCCATTTACTCCAGTCTGTAGCCTTGAATTTGAAACGAAGGTTGGCTACTTGGTAAAGCTTTATTTCTCTTGATTCGCTGACGTCCGGTCGAGATGTGTCGGTCGGAGCAATTTGAGCAAAAACTTCATCGTCGGGGAAAATGTCATATGGAAGCCGGTCGTCAATGCTTAATAGACTGAATCCTCCACTTGCGTGTTTCCCTTGAACATAGAACGTCTGTACATATTCATGTCCGACTTTATACTTGGTCGTATAGGGAACCGGATCGTTGCTGCTGTCCTTGCTGCAAGCGAAAAATAAAGTTACTGCGAGAGTTATGAGAAGTTTTTGCATTGGATCGTGCGGGTAATGAATTAATGAAGAAGGTTGCGTAGGGACTCGATTTTCAGATCGAAGACACTTATATTTTCCATTTCTTTTTGATTTAATCCCTTGATATTTATACCGCATTCGGCACAAAATTCTCTGTCAATAGAATTTTTATGCCCGTTTTTGCAGATGAATTTTTCTGATTCCTTAAACATACCTTTGACACTCTCTATTTTCCCCGTGTCAGGAAGATTTTTTAGACGGGTAGCTATTACTTCCATTTCAGATAAATCTTCTAAGGAATAAAAATCTCGTTCAAAGGGCAAACACGCTATCGCCCCATGAATTTTTTTCGAATCTATGAGATGTAATACAGATTTGGGGTCAAATAGCTTATTTTCTTTAATTAATTTGATAGTGCCATTTCCAACTTCTTTGTAGAGAATTTTAATTGCTGTATCTCTATTGATTAGGCCGATATATTGTGGAAAGTTGGTTAATAGTGCATCTCTTCTTTCGGGCATATAGTCGCTATACTGCCCGGTTTGAAGGAAGGTGGATAGCAATGTAGCCGCTATTTCATCAATAGGGTTGTTTAAAAGATAATTCCATTGTTCGACAGTTGGAAGTTTGTCTTTGTTTACGGTGTCGATTATAAGACGTCGTGTAACTTCTTGGCAAAGCATTTCGTTGGAGATATTAATATTGTCTGGAGTCACTTGTTGGTTGTTAGTTTCTTTGAGTTTTAATTTAACTGCCATACCAACAGCCGAAACCATAAACATAGATTTGCTTTTGCCTGAAATTTCACCAAAATCCATTTTAACACCGACAACTGCGTCTGCTCCAATGCGGGAGGCTTTTATTTGCAGGGCTTCAACTGCAGAATTATATACTTTGTCCAGTTTATTTTGGTAGGTATTTGAGTATCCGCCAAATAAGTCTGTAAATGATGCCGCGAAATCTGAAAATAAATTCGTGCCGACAACTACGTTGGTGGCAATTAGCTCTATATATTTTTCTATTTCAGCATTTTCGATACAGTTCGTAGTTGTAATGATGATTGGTTTCATATTGGATTACATTATATTCCTCTTAATAACTCCTGTTACGCGCAATAGTCGACGCACATCCTCGAATGGTATTTCGAATTCCGGATAGAAATATTCCCCAGTCATTGGGCCGCTTTCGTGTTTCATGTGATTGTCGCTAAGACACCGGAACGCTGATTTTTCTTTATTATAATACAAGCGCTTCAGATAGCGATTTTCGGATGTTTCAACTACGTATACGGTGCCCGGCTCAATAAAACGTTCATTATACTGTTTGAGGCCGATAACGCATCCTGCAGGATAATTCGGTACCATACTATTGCCGTATACCCGGAGGGCAAATTCACTGTCCTTCATAAGGCCTCCGATTTCAATCATACCTGATGGCCGTGCTTGTGTCATTTCCATGCCGTATGCTGTTCCTGCTGCTACTTCAGCGTCATAATAGGGGATTACGCGACCGATACTTATTGCACCGCTATCTGCATTCGTTGTGTATTCTGATAATTGTGTTTCTGTTCTATCCATATTCCCATTACCTGTAATTAGCCAGTTAATGTTCAAGTCTGGGAAACTCCTTGAAATATTGTCTAATTTGTCTTGCGAGGGATTATGTAGAACCCTATTGAAATATCCATTTGATAGTCCGGAAAGTAGTTCGAATTTGGAAACCGGTATCTTCTTGTATTTGCAATATTCCTTTACTCGATCTTTAAGTGTCATTATATCAGTGTATTTATTATTTTGCAGTTAATGATAAAATAATTTTATAGACAAAATGTCTAAATTAATTCGTAAATGTCTAATTATTGTCTATATTTGCATTGTCAACATACAACGTATGTACAAATATAGGAAAAATAACGAATAAAAATGCTTCAATGAAACCCATGTGCAATAAAAGCCGGATAATGAAGAATGCGTGGTATTTAAAGCGCGTAAGTTCGATGGCATTTGCCGCATGCCTGCGCAAAGCATGGCGCAACGAGAAGCTGGCGATGCTGAGGGCGAAGATCGAAAAGCGTCCGACGGAGCAGCCGAAGGCGACGGAATACCGTCCGGAACTTCTGACGGTTCCTGCGGACTATTACGGCGTGCGCAGGCAATATTATGGCGACTGATAAACAACGAAAAAACTATTGATACAGACATGAAGGCAAAAGAAGTAATGAAGCGACCCGATTATGTAGGGACGCTGCGCAGAATTCCGGTGGGGGTTACTCTGGTGTTCAAAATGGTCGGCACAACGTACAATTCGATGCTTACGGCACGCGGACGCCTGCAAAACAACAAGGAAGGGATGTGGCATTTCGAGATCGACACGGTGTCGAACGAAATGAAAGTGACACGGCTGTCGTAGCGTTGCGAGGTGAATTTGGAACAAATTGATTCTTATGACATCCGAGGACATTTACACTCACGTATCGAATCTTGAAGCTCGTTGTCGGGAGCTTGAAGCATGGCGTAGGCGCAGCGTCGATGTGACGCGGTTCGAGGAGGTTGGTTTAACTTCTGCGGAAGTTGCGCGATTCTTAGGGATGCGGGTGAGTACGGTCCGGAACTATGCACGTTACGGATTGATCGAAAAACATCCCGATTCAACCGACGGAAAACTGCTGTTTAAAGCTAATGTCGTGCTGATGCTTACCTATGAGGATTTGAAAAAAGCCAAACGTCGTTTAAAGTGGCAACTTAGGCAAAATTAGTCTGCAACTATACTAATAATAGTGATTTATGGAATCAGTATTTGAACTGCGGCCGTCCTACCAGTCGCCGGCCCAAAAAGAACGAAGCGAGCGGAACCGTCGCCGTTTCATGCGCCGCCGGGCGATCCTGCGGTGGGTAATGAGAACCTTCAGACTTTATCGCTAAGGGAATGGAATCCTATACGAACATATCCAGCTCCATGAACAGCCCGGAAGTTTTAGGCGATTACAAAAGCCAGTTCATCGACGGGTGTCCGCGCGGATCGAGAACGGCCGCGGAGGTATGCCTGCGCCAGTCGAGCCTTGAATCCTTCTGGCGAAGCGTGATTGAAGCTGTAAGACGTGATCCGCGTGGCGATATAGACGGAGCAGTTTTCACCAGCGCCGATCTTAGCGTGTGTCTCGGTCCGTGGGATGTCGATGTCAGGCATCATTACGAATGGATCGAAAAGGAAGACGGGGACAGTTATGCAGGACACTTCGAGTCGTACGGGGAACTGAATGAAAGTTATGAAGTGATCGCGGCATATGATGCTGAATACGATGAACAACTTACGGGACTTCCTGCTGTACTCAATGCGTTTTACGAGGCCCACAAAATGAGATTGCACAACAATCTGACATAAACTTTAGCCGTCCGCCCCACGATACGGGGCAATCGGAGAGTTACTCAAGTGGTGACGAGGTTTGGTTGCTAACCAGATAGGCCGGTAACGGCGCGGGGGTTCGATCCCCTCACTCTCCCCACCGATTGTTTAACCAATAAAAATTTCAAATCATGGAAAACGCAAACACGAATGCCGTAGCGACGGTAGATTTCCGCAACCTTCCGGACCTCTCGAAAGCCGAGGCCGAACCCGTAGAAATGTCGGGTGAATACTGGACGCCCGAAAAGGAGGGGGAGACGCGCCGCCTGTTCTTCGTGGGGCTGAATATGGAAAATGTCGTTGAAATGGAATCGGGTGAGTCGCGTGAACTTCTGGTCGCCCAGTTTGCCGAGAATATCAACGGCGAGCTGCGTGCCGTTCGCAACGGTTCGCGCCGACTCGTAGGCATTTTCGAATCCTTTCAGGCTTCGATCAAGCCGGGCGATGCTTTCGAAATCACTTACCTCGGTAAGAAAAAGAACGTGTCGAACAGCTACAAATCGGATAACTGGAGTGTTAAACGGCTTATCCTGAAAAAATAGCGATGGACTACGGGTTTGACATATCCGATCTGACCGGTGCGACTGTAGCGGAGGAGCTTTCCCCGCTCCAGTTCGACCGAGAGGATTACACGCCCTTCGAGGAGTTCCTGCACCGTATTCCGATGTTACCCGAAAAGCCGAGAAAGGTTCATAATTACGCTTTGAGCGTGAAAGGCAGGGTAGTGAACGACAGAATGGAAAAGTACCTCGCGCATCCGGGCGAAAGCTCGTCGCTTCTGAAAGAAGCCTTGAAATCCCCGCGGCACTACCTGATCGCCCGGAACGAGGAGGTTAAACCCCGCAACACTGATCATTTTGAGCTGGGAACCTTCTGCCATCAGGCGATACTGGAACCTTCGAAATTCGAAAAGGTCGTCGTCGAACCCAAAAACAACCGGGGGACGATCGAAGGGTGCCGCAATCTTATCGGCTGGTACTGTGATTTGCTCTCCATTCCGCAGTACGCGGTCCTTTCGACGCTGAAGATTCAGGCGTTGAAGGATATGGTTTCTGACCTCGAAATGCTGGCGAAAAAGGCGGGCTATACGATGATCGGCGATGAGCACTACAACATTATTCGGGTCGTGAAGACCGCCTACAAGACCTACGGCGGCGGCATCCTTCCCAAGTTGATGCGGTACGTCAAAACCGAGACATCGATGTACGGCACCGATCCGTCTACGGGCTTAAAGGTGAAGATACGGCCCGACGGCCTGCTGCTGGAGGAGAATTTCGGCATAAACGCGATCCTTTCGGTAAAAACCACCTGCGCTACTTCTGTTGAGGCGTTTATGCGCGACTGTGCGAAGTTCCGCTACGAGCTGGCCGAAGGAATGTACCTGAAGGTCGCCAGCGAGGTGACGGGCCGCAAATTCACGGCGACGCTGATGATCATGGCGCAGACGACGCTTCCGTTTCAGGTCGCGGTCTTCTACTGGGATGCCGAAGATTTGCAGGTCGGAAAGTACAAGTACGCGCAGGCGATGGACATCGTCAAAAAGTGCATGGATGCGAATACGTGGCCCGGCTTCGACGCCAAAGCGGAGTCAGGCGCTTACGGGATCATCCAGTGCAAGCTGCCCGATTACATCAAATCGGAGCTGTTGCCGCAATACCTTCCTGAAGCATGAGCCGGGCAAGGGAAATACTCGACCGGTTGTTCTGTGCATACATTCGCCGCCGTGACTGCCGCGACGGAGCGGGCCGGTGCATCAGCTGCGGTCGGCCGATCACCTTCTCGATGTGCGACGCTGGTCACTACATCCCGCGGACACACACGGCGACGCGATGGAACATTTATAACGTGAACGCTCAATGCCGGGAATGCAACCGTATGAAGGACGGCAACGGGGAAAACTACCGTCTCGGCCTTATCGAACGATACGGACTGCCGGTAGTCGAGAAACTGGAGCAGGAGCGTCACGCCACGGTGAAACTCACCGACAACGATTACAGGACTTTAACAAGATTTTTCAAACAACAAACCGCAAAATTATGAGCGACAAGAATTATCGTCTGGAACATCCGGAGTACAAAATTCCCGAACAGTACGAAGCATACCCGCGTGAGTTGAATTTCGGCGGCGAAACGCTGGATGAAGCCGTCAAACTGGCCATGGACCGGTTGATTGCAGAGCCGACGAAAGAGAGCGCCCAGCGTTGCCTCGACGAGAAGGAGATCGAGATTTATCGCGGGGAATACACTTCACTGCTGGAAAACGACAAACCGGCCGAGCAGGCCGCTCTCGACGAATTGCTGGCCGAGGACGCCCGCCTGAAAGAGAAGATCAAGGCGCAGCGTGAAGTGATCCAGAGCATCACCCAGAAAGTAAACGACAAAATCCGGCTTATCAAGGACGGCACGGTATACGAACCGCTGGAGGCGGACAGCTCGCTGCGGATCGCCGTTGACGGCAACTACCTGCATTACACCTATGCCGGCGGTAAATTCGTCCTCGCCAAAGTCTGCCCGATTCCGTCGAACGATCAGGGCAACCTGTTCTCGCGTCAGACCAAGAATCAGGAGGTGTTTATCCGGATGTTCGGGTGCGATTTCACACCTTCCGACACCTTCGAAGAGGTGAAGGTTGCCAAGAAGGGTGCGAAGGCTCTGGAGGGCCGCAAACTGGCCGCCTCGGCGATCTGGCGCTACACTGAAGATTTCGTGGACGAAGACACCGGAACCGTCGTCCCGGTCGAACGCACACGCACGATCGTGGACCGTGATACGATACTCGATGCCGAGGCTGTAACACGCCTTATCGCCGAAGAGGTCGAATCGGTTGTGCTCTACAAGATCAAGGCGGAGAATGACACGCCTTCAGCATAAGCGGGGCCGTCCGTCCAACTACCGGCTGCAGCTGCGCTCTCCCTATTGGGAGAACGTGGCCCGGCAGGTGAGAAACCGCGACGGGCATCGGTGCCGGAAGTGCGGCGGGACGGTCAATCTGGAAGTGCATCACACGACCTATTACGACGAAAAAGGCCGGTCGATAGTCGGCCGTGAAGCCGATTATCTGGACAAACTCATAACACTCTGCGCCGAGTGCCACAAGCAAGAACATCGAAAGTAAAATGGCTAAGAAAAAGATAGATACCTTCATTCTGCGGAACGACTTTTTTCCGCAGATCAAGATGCTGAGCAGGGAGCAGCGGGGCGATCTGCTGACGGCCATATTCGCGTATTCCACGGGCGAAGAGCTGCCCGATATGGATATGGTCACCCAAATGTGCTTCGGCTTTATCAAATCGTCTTTGGATTCCAATTCGGAGAAATATCAGGCCAAGTGCGATAAGAACAGGGAGAACGGCGCCCGCGGCGGACGTCCCTCGTCAAAACCGAACGCTTCGGAAAATAACCGAACGGTTTCAGACGAAAGCGAACGGTTTTCGGAAGAACCGAACGGAAATGCGGCGGACGATGAAAAACCGATCGCAAAAAACGGAAACCCTATTAAATCTTATTCTAATCTTAAATCTGATTATAAATCTAATTCTGTTTCTGATTCTGAATTGCGCGGGGAAGAGAGAGAGATTTTTTTGAAAATTCTGTTGTTCGATAAAAAACTGCTCAATCCGCTTCTGGAACTCGAACGCTTCGTCGCTTACTACGAAAAAACCGGCTGGGTAGACGCCAACGGCAACGCGATAAAGAACCGGGCCGCAGCGCTTAAATTCTGGAAACCGGACGAGAATGCCGAAAAATGTCCTGCCGGCATAGCAGACACTTGGCGCGAAGTGTACAATGCGGTTGCCGGCGCTGCGGGCGGCGAGGATTGCACGCCGATGCTGACTTTATTCCGGGGATTGTACGCAGAAGGCGATACGATTCATATTACCGCGGCGAAGAAGTCCCTCGTGGCATTCATGGAGGAGCCGAAGCGTCTGTCTCTGATACGCGAAGTATTGGACCGCCGTTTCGGACCGGATAAAAAACTTCATTACCGAGTACCCAAATGACCCCGCAAGAATTCTTTCATAAGGTCGAGCGCCTTCGCTCCAAACAGAAGGAATATTTCCGCACCCGGTCGTCTGCGGCCCTGACCGACAGCAAGCGGCTGGAGCGAGAGATCGACGAGGAGATCGAACGGGTCAATAAGATTTTGCAGTCACGCCGTTCCCCTCGGTTAAACTTTAACGAGCAATGAGGATGAAAGTCATAGTAACCTTTTCGGGTGGGAAAGACAGCTGCATGAGCTATTACGGATTATGCGAATGACTATGAAATTACGAGTATTCACAAGTTTTTCCGGCTATGACAGTCAGTTGATGGCTCTTCGGGACATCGGCGCGGACTACGAGTGCGTGGGCTGGTCGGAGATCGACAAGTGGGCGATCAAGGCCCATAATGCTGTATTCCCGGAGTTGGCAGACCGAAATTACGGCGACATCACGAAAATCGATTGGAACGCCGTTCCGAATTTCGACCTGTTCACTTACTCGTTTCCGTGTACCGACATCAGCAGCGCCGGAGAGCAGAAGGGTTTCGACGAAGATTCGGGCACCCGTTCATCCCTGTTATGGGAATGCCGTCGGCCGATTGCGGCCAAGCGTCATAAATTCCTGCTGATGGAGAATGTGAAAGCCCTCGTATCGGAGAAATACCGTCCGCTGTTTCTCAAATGGGAATCGTGGCTTCGCTCGCTCGGTTATGTCAATTATACGGAAATACTCAACGCCAAAGACTACGGTGTGCCGCAGAACCGAGAACGTGTATTTATGCTCTCCATTCTTAATGGGTGCTGGTATGAATTTCCGCATCCGGTTCGGTTGGAAAAGCGGCTGAAAGACGTACTGGAGTTGGAGGTGGACAAGAAGTATTATTTGTACGAAAATGAGTTGAAAGTCATTAGAGAGGCATTAAAAAAATGGACGAATGTAAACGGCGACACGGATAAAGTGATTCAGATCGGTGCGACAAAGGAAACAGACTGGAACCGACAGCAATACCGGGTATACGATCCGACTGGCATCAGCCCGACGATAACGACGAAATCGGGCGGCGGGCTTGAACCGAAAATCCTGATGCGGGGGCGCGGCTTCAACAAAGGCGGCGAAGCGGATATTCCCGGAACGATTACAGGCAGCGCGTGGGAACAAAACAATCTGCTGTACTATGACGACTGCATCCGCCGCCTTACGCCCCGCGAGTGTTTGCGGCTGATGGATGTTTCGGACAGCGACATTAACAAGATACAAGCTGCAGGAATCAGCGATACCCAGCAGTACAAGCTGGCCGGAAATAGTATCGTAAAGGCCCCGATGATGGGGATATTTGAAAACATGTTGAGATTTAACAGTTAGTGATATGAAAGACCAAGTAACGAGCATCGAGCAGTCGAAGAGGCTGATCGAACTGGGAGTGCCTGCGGATAAGGCGAGCATGGTGTACAGGAAGAGATACATCAAAAACGAGTACGTGCTGGATGTGTTGAGCAGGGAAATGGAGGTTATCGCCCCCGCCTTCACGGTCGCCGACCTGCTGGAAAAGGTGCTTCCGAATGTGATTCAGGACGCCCACAACACTTACGAACTGACACTGAAAGCAGTGGTTGGCGGTGGATGGAGATTCTGTTACACCCCCGTACTTACCCAATTAGAAGCCGATAATATTGGGGAGAAAATGGGCGATAGCCTGATAGAGCTTCTATGCAATCGGATTGAGTGGGCAGTGTCTAACGGATATGGTTTGAACCTATGAAACTACCTATTGAAGTTCACAATCCGCTTATCCCGTTTAAGGGATTCAGCTGGATAACATGGCTTGCGTTCGCGTTCACCCGGAAGCCCAAGTACCAGCATCTGACTAAGAAAACGCGCCGCCACGAAGGAATCCACTGCGCCCAGCAGATCGAACTGGCTGGGCTGTTCGCGGCAATCCTCCTGCCCGTCGCCATAAGCTACTCGTTCGCGTGGTGGGGCTGGGTCCTGACGGTGTTAGGCATTCTCTTCGCCGGCTGGATTTGCTACGGCATTTCGTGGCTGATCGAAGTACTTATCCCGCCTTATCCGGGCGCGTACTACTACACCTGCTTTGAGACCGAGGCATACAACAACGAGGATGATCCGGACTACTTGAAGCGGCGTATGCCGTTCTGGGGATGGATTTCTTGCATACCGAATCGCAAAGTGAAACACAAAAGATAACCAACCATGAAAAGTAAACGAGCGCAAAAAGAACTGGAAAAGTTGGAAAAATTTTATCCATTCAGTGGATGGATTGCACCCTCTGACACGTATCGAATAGCCGAGATTGCCGAGCGGGAGGCCGAGGAGCGGATGCGGAAGAAAGCGATTGAGGCGTATTGCAGCGAATGCACATGTTATGAAACTGGGGTCTGCGCATTAGACCCCGATAAGTGTGCCACAAAACTACTTTTCGTCCAAAACATGAGCAAAAAATGAAAACGAACTGTCCGGTTTTGAGATGTAAAGCATGGGGACGGAACGTCTTCAACGGTTTCTAAAACCAACGAATGATCTGCCTTGATCCATGCTTAATACTATAAAAATAATCAAATTGTTTAACAATGAACAAATGTACGACGATTGAGGAAAGAGCAAAAGCCTTTTGCGAAAATAACATCTGCGTGACTTGCGGAGACCGCAAGAATTGCAACCGGAAATGTTTAGGTACTTGTATTCCGACCTATGATGCCCTTGAATGGCTTATTCAGTTCGGAAAATCCGAGCGCGAGGAGCTTACCCGCTGGCGCGATCCGAAAGAGGAGTTGCCGGAGTTATTAACACCTGTGCTCGGTAGACAGTCAGATTGCCAAAATACCTACTACAAAATCGTGTATCGACACGAATACGACAATGAAGACGGACGCTACAGATGGACGGATAGCGAGGGTTGTCCGATATACGTAGATGGCTGGCAGAAGATTCACGCATAAGACAAGACTATGACACCGAAGGAACTTTACGAATGGGCGATAGAGAGGGGCGCCGAAAATTTCGACATAATGGTAAACGGAATGGCAATCGACTATTACCCTCCTACAATAGACCATACAATACAAACCATTGAGATAAAACAACCAATGATAAGATGAAAACCAAACTATTGCGCCGACTGAGGGCTGAGGCTGATGTGGCTATATGTGTCATTCAAATAGAGGCGAAATTCATGGGATACGGGCGTAATGTATGGCGTATTAATGGGTACCCAATAACAGACGCCTACGCAGAAGATGAAGCAATCAAGAAAGTAGAGATAAACCGCCGAAGATACATTCTGCGGCAGGTTGCGAAGCTAAAACAGAAGAGAAAATGAAGACTGAAATTATAGCGTGGGTCTTGCTTTCAATTCTCGGAATCGTCACTGTTTGGCTTGGGTATCGCGCCGTGGAGATGCACGAACGGGTCAGAAAATCAATCGAAGAACTCAAAAAAGAACTAGAATCCCATGAAAACAGGAATCGAACTGATTGCGGAGGAGCGCGTTAAAATACTTGCCTCACGCGGCAAGTTGGAGGGGGCATGCAACATGGTTGCGCGCGCAGAAATGCTGGTTGAATTTTCCGGACGCCCTTCCAAAAATGTAGAGGCGGTCAACCTCCTTGCCGAGTCCGGTGCTCTTATCGCCGCCGAGATCGACCGAGTGAACCAACTATACCAAGCGTAAATATGGACACGAAACTAACAGTCGATGAAATTCAGATCGCATTACGCAATAGCGGGATTTGGAACAAGCGGCAGGATATATTCATTCCTAATCTTTCGTGGGGTCTGCTCAATTACGAGGCGGATTTGGTAGTAATTACCAAGTCTGGGTATTTGACCGAGATCGAGATCAAACGGTCGTGGGCGGATTTCAAAGCCGATTTCAAGAAAGGGCATGAACACGACGATCCGCGCGTCTACAACTTTTACTACTGCGTCCCGGAATCAATTTCCGCGCGAGTTGCGGAGTTCTTGCAGGAGAAATATGGCGCAGGTCGCCCGCCGGTGCTATGCGTGTCCGAAGAGGGTAATATCAAACATTACGGCGGTGGCTGGCCGCATCGGGGTGGTCGTAAACTGTTCCTTGAAGAGCAACTTACCGCGGCCCGGCTTGGATGTATGCGGGTTTGGAACTTAAAAGAGAAACTTATAAAACAGCAGAGCAATGAAGAAGATAATGTTTAACGACCGCTACGGCTTGACGCAGGCGGTCATCGAAGGCCGAAAGACCATGACGAGGCGGCTGGTTCCGTGGAGCCTCACAGAGCAATGGATAGAGTTTGTTTCTGATGCTCCGAGCGTGGGCGGTGTATATGTCCATGAAAGCGAAAAAGATTTTTATGAGAGGGAAACGCCCCGATACAAGGTCGGCGAGATCGTGGCCGTGGCGCAAAACTATTTTTCAACTTATGATGAGAGTAAGTGGGAAAACGGAATTTGGTATAATGAGTTTGCAGACGGGAGCGATATAACAAATCACGCAGGGTGGATTAACAAAATGTTCGTCAAAGCCGAGTATATGCCCCACCAAATCCGCATCACGGGAATCCGTTGCGAGCGGTTGCAGGATATTTCGGACGAGGACTGCATGAAGGAGGGTGTGTTGGAGCACCCATATCGCGGGTATATGGTAGACGGCATTGTGTATAAAAATAGCAAGGATAAAGAGTATAACGGCTCTTTGCAGATTTTTGATACTCCCCGCGAAGCCTTCGCCGTGCTGATCGACAAGGTTTCCGGCCGGGGTACGTGGAAATCGAATCCGTGGGTCGTGGTTTACGAATTTGAGTTGGTGAAATGAGCGACTTGATCTGTCAAATAGTTACCCGTAAAATATATGCTTACGTGGCCGAGATATTTGGGGGACCCGCATTTTGGAATGGAAAGTGGCATCTTATGGTCGATGTAATTTGGCGGGACAATGGATGTCCAATACGCGAAAAAATGGTGCTAAAGTTCGACACCAAAGAAGAGGCGGAACGGGTGAAAATCGGGACGATAGCAAAGGATAAAACACTTTATGAATTACTGAAATAGCGAGATTCTCGCAAAATATCGAAAAACTGAAATAATTATGAGAGTTTTTGATCTTGAGGCCGCCAAAGCAGGCGCGCCAGTGTGCACAATTTCCGGCAATCCGGTTCGAATTATCTGTTTCGATAAAAAAGGCACTTGTAGTCCAGTAATAGGGCTTATTGAGTGCGGAACCGTTGAAAAGTTGAATAGATATGACGGTGAAGGATACGATTATCACGGCATTGGAAACAATAACCTAATGATGCGCGACGACGACTACGCCGAGAAGCTGGCACGGGGAGAGTACGGATCAACTGTCAAGTTTTCTTTGACAGTTGATACCCCAACTTGTAAGGAATCCTTACCAGTTGACCGGGAGTACTGGCGGCGGGTGTATGCCGGGCAAATAATGCCAGTCGTATTTCATGCAGCTATTACTACTGGTGCGAAGGTTAAAGACGAATACAAGGACATGCCGGCTGACGTAGCAATTGCTCGTTCTGCGATTATCCTTGCCGACGCCCTGATTGCAGAGCTGGAGAAGAAATAAAAAAGAGGCAATCCCGAAAGATCACCCCTACACGCAGGATAAAGGTAGTAATTAAATTAAAGGATTGCAAATGAGAAGGGTAAAAAAATGGACACGCGAAGAGCTGTTTGAAATGAAGCGGTTGTATCCGACATTTTTCAACAAGGCTTTGGCTGAGTTGTTCGGTCGCTCGCCGAAGGCCATTGTTACATGTGCGGCTCGGCTCAATTTGAGAAAATCGGAAGCTTTTATGGAAGAATGCAAGCATTTGCCCGGCCGATTTCAGAAAGGGCATGTGCCGCATAACAAGGGGGTTACTGGACTCAAACGCGCTCCGAGGGAAAACAGACCCAAAGTAAACATGAAAATGCAAGAGAGAGGCAAATCTCTGGATTGTATGCCTAACCCGTTCAAATGGATGAAAAGGAGTGTCGATTAGGAATATGCGGGAGAATACTCGAAACAATAGCCGATAGGTCTCAAAAAGCAGTGTACTTTTAGCCATCGGAATTATAATGGCATATCGCGGGGTGGAGCAGCGGCAGCTCGTCGGGTTCATGTCCCGAAGGTCGTGGGTTCGAATCCCATCCCCGCTACAATTTGCATATTATGGCAGCTAATCAGGACCAGCAACATGTAGGACGCCCGCGTAAGTTCTCCAGCCCGGAGGAAATGCAGGCAGCCATTGATGCTTATTTCGCCGCGTGTGAGAAGAAAGACGAACCGCTTACTATCGAAGGGCTTTGCGAGGCTCTTGAGGTAGATAGGAGAACTATTCTCAACTATGGCAAGCTGGAGGCGTACTCTGCGTTTTTTCCCACGGTAAAAAAAAGCGCGGATGCGCGTCCAACGGGATTTGGTCGTTCGCATGCTCAAAGGCGGATGCGGGGCCGCCGCCGCGATTTTACTGCTGAAGAACAATCATGGGTACGAGGACGAGCAGACTATGAAGTTTCGCCCTATGGAGTCAAATCCTTTTAAGGATATGACGCCCGAACAGAAGGCTCAATTCCTGTCGGACGATGAAGCGGAATGAAAGTAGATGCAAATACCCTCTACCAATGGCGTACGGACAAGGCCCGAAATATTTTCGGGCTTTTTGCCAAGTATGTCAATCCGCGTTTGGAATTCGCGCAGTTTCATGTCGTCTATTACCGCATCCTGCACCGGTTCGCTACGGGGAAGATCAAGAAGCTGATTATCTCTATGCCGCCCCAGCACGGCAAAAGCGAGGCTTCGACCCGGCTTCTTCCTGCCATAATACTCGGACGGAATCCGGATGCGCGTATAGCGGTGGCTTCGTACAACGACGGCAAGGCCAAGAAATTCAATCGTGAGATACAGCGATATATGCGAACCCCGCAGTATGCCGAGTTGTTTCCCGATACGCGCATAAGCAACGGACGCACCTCCTCGGAGGATGCGATCAATACCGCGAACGAGTTTGAAATCATCGAACACCGGGGCAGTTTGCTGAGCGTCGGCCGCGGTGGCGGCCTTACCGGCAATCCTGTCGATGTCTTGATTATCGACGACCTGTACAAAGACGCCGAAGAGGGCAATTCCCCCGTTATCCGCGAATCCTGCTGGGAGTGGTATGCTTCGGTGGCCAATTTCCGGCTGCATAACGACAGCCGGCAGCTTATCGTGTTCACGCGCTGGCATGAGGACGATCTGATCGGGCGCCTCGAAAAGTACGACAAGGTAATCGAGGTCGATTCGTGGGCGCAACTCGACGATTTCCCTGCGGATGCTTGGGCAAAGGTCAATTTTCAGGCGATCAAGGAGAGCGAGCCGACCGAGATCGATCCCCGGCGGATCGGGGAGGCGCTTTGGCCGGTCCGTCACTCCTTGGAGCGGCTTCAGACGTCCCGCAGATTGTCGCCGGAATTATTCGAGTGCATGTGTCAGGGGAATCCCTACAATGAATCGGGCGCGCTCTACGGCCGGGAGTGGCAGACCTACACGGAACTGCCCGCAACCTACGGCAACAACAACTACACGGACATTGCCGACACCGGGACCGACAACACGCTTTCTATATCTTATCGGGTAGGAGCGACGGAAACCGCAGACGGCATGAGCTTCCGCAAATGCTACATTACCGATTTGGTATACACGGGCAGCGATCTGGACGAGGCGGAAAAACTGCTGCCGATGCTGTTTTCCCGGACGCAGACCCGTTCGGCCCGTATCGAGAGCAACAATGGCGGCCGCTATTTCGCCCGAAAACTGAAGGCCCGCTGTCCGGGTGTGGAGATCGTTCCGTTTTTCCAGTCTCAGAATAAGGAGTCGCGCATCCTGACCTATGCGCCCACGGTGAAGCAGTGCATCGTCCTGCCTTATGATTGGGCGCAGCGCTGGCCGCGGTTCTATGCGGATGCGACATCCTTCAAACGGATATTCAAAGCCAATGCCCACGACGAGGTGGCGGACGTACTTACGGGCATTGCGGAGTGATCGCAAACCTCTTCGCGGAGTAAAGGTGCGCAATTGACGCCGATCTGCCTCAAAATAATATTTTCCTTTGTAGTGAAAAAGGGCTGAAAGTAGCCCATATGTTTAATCGATAAAATTATTTAACGTATGAATTGTGGTTGTCCGCGCGGCGCATCGCTCACGACTATTCCGGTCTCCGAATGTCCGGAAAGCATGGGGCAGGTGCAGAAGTTGATCTTCCAGCGCATCTACAAATCGGGCGACGAGCAGAACAGCATCGCCGATCCCACCAAACTGGCGTCGTGGACGCCGCTTCTCACGGCATCCGACGGCACGAAGGCCGTCATCACGCCGTTCATCAGCGAACCGACTGCCGAACCGGGCGAAGCCCGCACCTATGGCGGCGGCAACGCTACCGTCGGCGGTGTCGAAATCATCCTCGGCACGAATCCCACGGCTTTCACGGCCAAAATCCTGCGTTCGCCGCAGGACACGATCAAGGCCATGAAGGAGCTGATGTGCGAAGACGTCGGTGTCTACCTGATCGACGAGCACGGAAATATCGGCTGCGTGAAAAACGTCGATAACTCCGGCGACTCTCCGGTGACGACCTACAGGCCGATTCCGGTGCAGTCGGTGTTCGTATCGGACAAGGGACTGGGCGGTTTCGAATCTCCCGACAGCAACAACATTTCGTTCTCGTTCCTGCCCGGATGGTCGGACGATTTCACGATCGTTGCTCCGGCCGACTTCAACCCGCTGCGCGATCTGGTCGCCGCCGGCAAATAGTCAGAGGCTATGAAGCGTGAAACGAAAGTGACGCTGATTACTGCGGACGGTATGACGCAGGAGTTTACGCCGGAGCATGCCGAGCGTCTCCTGCGCATGCCCCGCAACGGAGGCTGGAAGTTACCCGAAAATTCACCTTTCATCTTCACCCCGGCATATGGGATTGACCGTCGAAGAAATACGCGACCGGATAAAGTCACCGCATCACGGCGGAACCAAGAATAAAGCCATCCGGCAGCAGGAACGCATCCGATTCCATGCGGAAACGTAATCGACTGCACAAGTTTAACGGACGGGGGTAGGGGAATGCCCTGCCCCTGTTTTTCATTCAACCGGAAATGTATAGAATACCCGAAATCCAAAGCCGGCTGGCCGGACTCGTCGGCTGGCGCAAGGACCCGAATCCGAAATACCGGATCGACGACGAGCTGCGGCAGTCCGAAAGCGGCCTTTATTTTCAGGACGTGCATCCGCTGCTGACACTGGAAAACATGTACTATTGCATGCCCGACGAGAAGGACACCGTCTATCCGGCGTACGACGCTTCGGCCGACTATAAAACCGGTGATGTCGTTCGAGACCCGCAGGACGGGAAGAAACTTTACGCCGCGGTGCAGGACAGCACGGGGCAGGAGCTTGCCGATTCGGAATACTGGGCCGAATACGATCCCTTTTCGTCGTTTCTGCGCGAGATCGTGCAGTCCGGGACGGCATTGGCCGTGCAGACCTTCGTCAACGGCCATGCGGTCGGGAACCGGGCGAAAAGCCTGCTCGACAAACGTCCGTTCTTCGACGGCACGGGGCGTATCGCCGACGCGATCCGGAATACCGGCAAGGTCGTAGGCTACGAGATCGTTCCGGTCCGTGCGCTGGGCGTCACCACGAAGATCGAGCGCATCGGCCTGCAGGTGACCGGAAACGGCCCCGTGACGGTCTATGTCTTTCACTCCAGCCTGCTCGAACCGGTCTATACGTTCGAGTTCGACGTCAAGGCGAAGGTAGGGTATCAGTGGTTTCCGGTCAAGGATTGCTATCTGCCTTATCTGCAGCAGGGCAATGCCGGCGGTTCGTGGTACGTGTGCTACAACCAGTCCGACCTGCCCGCGGAGATGGAAGCCGTAAATATAAACCGCGACTGGTCGCAACAGCCGTGCGCCTGCCGCCGCGGAGAGTACGAGTTGTGGAAGATGGTCCACAAGTACATGGAGATTTACCCCTTTGCCGTGCGCGGAGGGGCCGATTTCGGCCGATCTCCCGAATTGTGGGACATCGCAGACATGACCTACACCTATACGCGCAACTACGGGATGAATCTCGAAGTCACCATAGGCTGCGACTATACGGACTTCATCACCGAACAGCGCATGAACTTCGCCGAGGTCGTGGCCAAGCAGGTCGCGGTGAACGCGCTCCGGTACATGGCTTACAACCCCAATGTGCGGATCAACCGCAACCAGTCGAACATTACCCGTACGGACATCCTCTTCGAACTGGAGGGGAATACTGCCGGCCGGCCTTCGGGCTTGGTGAACGACCTGAACAGAGCCTATCAGGCTTTGCGGCTCGATACCGCCGGAATGTCGCGTATCTGCCTGCCTTGTCACAACGGAGGAGTGCGGTACGGGGCTGTCGGCGGAATGTGACGAATTGAACAATTTGATGCGGTTTTATAACACTTTTCCTTAGGAGAAACACAAACCTTTTGAACAATGAATGCCATTCAGTCGATGATCGACGCCCTCCGGGATTTCAGGCAGCGCGAAGGTGAATACATTCTCGGCAGTGTGCGCGAAAACGAAGCGGCGGTTATCGACATGAACGCCGAAGAGCAGTTGTTTGAGAAGGGTGAAAACCGCCTCGGCGTGTCGATCGCGGATTACCGCCCGTATTCGCCGGTCACCATTGAGGAGAAACGGATGCGGGGACAGCCGTACAATCGCGTAACGCTGCGCGACACGGGCGATTTCGAGAGCAGTTTTTACATCCGCTATTCGGGGGACAGCTTCGAAATCACGGCGTCGGACGGGAAAACCGACGATCTGGTCCGCAAGTACGGCAAAGAGATTTTCGGCCTGAACCGAGACAATCTCGACGAGCTGATCCGCACCTATATGCTGCCGTTCCTGCGCGAAAAACTTATAGAAACAATAAACGACCGAAAATGAACGAAAATCCTGTACTGCTCGATAAAGTCCTCGGACAATTGCGCGACGCACTGGCGGCGAACGTGTCGTGGCTTACGAATGTCTATGGAAAGGCCCAGCGTCTGATTGAAAAGGACGTGCAGGGCCGGGACCTCTATTTCCCCGCGATCTACACCGGAGAAACGGAATATCTCTCCATGTTGCCCGACTCGCGGCTGGGGAACTTCAGTTTCTTCGATATTCCGGACGCTTACCGCTTCCCGGAATACAACCGATATACGGTAAACAAGTTCTTCACGCCGTTCCGGCTGGTGGTTTGGTTCGACGAGCGGACGATATGGGGACCGGGCGTCAGTAACCGCGAGCAACTGAAGATGGACGTACTGGCGGTGCTCGGCCAGACGACGCTCAAAGAGGGCGGGTTGCGGATCGATAAGGTCTGCGAACGCCATGAAAACATATACTCCGGCTATTCGCTCGCCGAAGTCGATGTGCAGTACCTGATGGTGCCGTACGGCGGCTTTGCAGTCGAGGGCGAGCTGGAACTGTCGGAAGAGTGCATAGCGAGATAATAACCTAAAAATTACGAAATATGGTAACTTTCATCTGCATTGTAGTGTGTGTGGCTCTGGCGGCCGCATTCGTCGTCCTGTTTATGGACCGCGCCGGATTGCGCGAGCGGGTCGTGGCCACGGCTCCGAAACCGATCTCCGAAATGTTCGGTTGTGATTTTTGTCTCTCATGGTGGAGCTGCGCTGCGCTGGCCGTCATTGCTGCGGTCATCTGCCGGGACGCTGCGATCCTTGCCGCGCCCCTGTTCGCAACCCCGATAACCCGCGCGCTGCTATGAGAACCGAAAAACTGAACGGCCATACGGTCAAGCTTTACGACGGCGTGGACGAAATGCCTGTCGGCCGGTTCCAGCGCTTCAACAAATGCCTGCTGTACGACACCGGCATCGGGTCGGATTTCGCAGACGTGGACGCGCATATGTCACGGATCGCGGCGTATATCCCGAAGGACCCCGCTAAAGCCCTACAGGAACTGGAGAACATGCGCAACAACCTCTACTACATCGTGCAGGGCGTATCTCCGCGCAACATGGCGTTCGCGGCGCTCGTGACCGAGATCGACGGCCGGCCGCGGAACGACCTGAGCGACGCGGGGCTGAACGAGACGCTGGCCCTGCTCGACGATGTGAAGCACACACTTATCTCCCGGCTGGCCGAGGCGATCAAAAAAAAAATCCGCGAAGACCTTTCTGTTTATTTCCCGGCTACGTTTAGCGACGTACATGAAAAAGACACGACGGAAAGGCTTCTCCGCCGGACGCGTCTGGTCCTTTCGGAAATTACGACGTCCGGGGACGCGGCGGAAGACATCGCGCTGATCGACGACTTCATTCTGATGCAGAATCCGCCGCAGGCGTATTCGACCGCGCAAGGCGCGGATGTGATGTTCGATAAGAATTATACGGAAATAACGCTGCTCGTTTCCAAGTCCATGAAGATGGACGCCCGGAACATGACGGTGTTGGAATTCTATCAGGCGCTCGCTTACATGAAGAGCGAAGCCCGGAAAATGCGAAAACGAGTAAACTGATACCCATTCATGGCAGAGGTAAACAACCCCATAAAAACCAGCGATCTGATTCAGAACGACGGTACGATCGACAAACTTATCGCCGATCTGGAAAAACTGCGCGACAAATACGTCAAGTCGATGGACGAGATTCGGAAGAAGGCGAACGCGCTGGATCAGACCCTTCAAAAGCTGAGCGGCTCCACCGAACAGCAGAAGCAGGCCGCGCAGCAATCCGCCGCCGAAGCCGACCGGATGTCCCGCGCCTACAAGGAAATGAAGAAGGAAGCCGCCGCGCTTGAAAGCGAAATCATTGCCCTCCGTCGGCAGAAGGCAGAATTGACTTCGGCTACACAGACAGAAACAAAGGCGATGCAGGCGGAGGCCAAGAGTGTCAAGGAACTCAGCGATTTGGTCGAAAGCGTTGCCGGTGCCCGCGGCGATCTGCTCGACCAGATGGTGCGGGAGCAAGCCGTTCTGACACGCATTCGGAAAGAGCGGAAGGAATTGACGAAAGCCGAAAAAGAGGGGCGAATCAATTCGGAAGACGCCATCGCGAAGCGGGCACGGCTGCTCAATACCGAAACGCAGTATAAAATATCGCTTCAGCAAACTCGCTCCCAGCTTAACGCCAATACCAAGCAATTATTGGCGGCGAACGGGTCTTACGATGAAAGTGCGCAACTTCTTGAACGCATGCGCATGACTTATCGGAGTCTGGGCGAAAGTATGCAGAAATCGCCGTTGGGGGTTGAAATGCTCCGCAATATAGAGTTGCTGGATGCCAAAGTTAAAAAGGCCGACGCTTCGATGGGGAATTTCCAGCGTAATGTCGGTAACTACGCCAGTGGATTCAGCCCGTTGCAATTTCAGGGTTAGCAGGTAGGCCGCGAATTGCCGTCCCTCACGACATCGGCCCAGCAGTTTTTCTTGGCTATCTCGAACAACCTGCCGATGTTGGCAGACGAACTTAGCCGTGCCCGTCAAGAATACAGAAAAATGCGGGATGAAGGCAAAGAGGGAATCCCCGTGTGGAAACAGCTGCTCAAATCCGTTGCATCGTGGCAAACGCTTTTGGTGGTCGGGATTACTGTAGCAACTGCCTATGGCAAGGAGATCGGGAACTTCTTCTCGCAGATATTTGGAGCAGTGCCCAAGATGCGGACTACGACACAAATGTTCGGCGATGTAAATAAAGCGATTTCAAGCAGTGCAAAACCGCTTGCTGAAAATCTTGTCCGCTATCGTGAACTGCAAAGAGAGTGGAATAATTTGAAAGGCAAGGCGGACGAACAATTAACGTGGATCAAGGAAAATCAGACGGAATTCGGAAATCTGGGTGTCGCAATCAATGATGCCAATGACGCGCAGATTGCTTTCGTATCGAATTCGAATGCGGTGATTACGGCGTTGCGAGAACAAGCCCGCGCTGCTGCTGCCCGTGATTTGGCGGTGTCGCAATACGAAAAGATCATCCAAACGGAACTCGAAATAAAGCAAGCGGAAAAAGATGTCTCGCAATACGAGAAAGCTGCTGAAAGCTTCGGGAAAAATGCCGGAACTGGCATTTATCTTCGGGGTGATGTTATGGGAGACTCGCGAGATCAAGCGCAAAACATGGCAAAACACGCTCAGAACCGTGTCGATAAACTTAAGGCTGAGTTGGTTGTGCTTAATGGGATAGCCGACGGATATTTCAAAATTCAGGCGGCTGCCGAAGATGCAGGAAAAGCGGCCATCAAGGGTGCAGGATTGACGCCGTTCGATACGAACAAGGCCGAAGAAAAACTTCGGAAGGAAGAAGAGCGCAAACGCAAAGCGGAAGAGGCGGCCGCCCGGCGCAAACAGACACAGGCCGACAAAGAAGCCCGCGCGGCCGAACGTCAGGAAAAATACGCCTCCGATGCAGCGAAAAAGTCCGAACAGCTGCAAGTCGACGCTATGCAGGCAGGCTATGCGAAACGCCGTGCGACAATCGAATTCAATGCCAAATGGGAAGCGGCGGAGTTGGAGCGGCGCTATAATAAAATCGAAGGTTTTACCGAGGGCGACGCCGATTTGTGGAAGGATTACGCTTATGCCGTCATTGCCAACGAAAAGGCCAAAAACGATGCTCTTATCGAGCTGGACAATCAATATGCACTCGAAACCCGGCAGTTGACGCAGGAAACCCTGCAAAACCGACTTGCCGCTGTGCAGGAAGGAAGTGTCGAATATATCCGCATTCAGCGCGAAATGCTGGAAAACGCCCGGCAGATCGAACTGCTGGAAAACAAGACGCGCCCGGCAGAGCAACGGCAGGATGAGACTGCGATAAACGCTAAGTACAGATTTCAGGGGACACAGCAGGGATTTCAGTCCGGGATGACTGGTATTGATACGGCATTTTCCGTTCAAAACAGCGAAATCGAGGCATTGAAGGCAACCGAGCGGGAAAAGACGGTATTGCGCCTGCAGGCGGAAAAAGAACGTTGGGAGAAAGTGTTGGCCCTGATGAATCAATATGGCGGAGTCGTTTCGGATGCGGATGTAGCTATTGTTAAAAACGCCATTACCGCGACCAACAACGAAATCGAGAAGGCCAAACAGCCGCGCGATCTGTGGGATGCAATGGGAATCAATCTCGACGACGATAAAAAGCAGGCTATCTCCGAAAGCGTTTCTTTCGCTTTGGAGCAGATGTCTTCGATTCTCGATGCGGAGATCGAAATGGCGCAGCAGGCTGTCGATGCGGCCAATGAGCGCGTCACGGCTGCGCAGTCGGCGCTCGATGCTGAGATGCAGGCGAAAGCCAACGGACTCGCATACAGTCAGACCGAAGCGGAAAAAAGGCTGGAGATGGAGAAGCAGAATCAGGCGAAAGCCATTGCCGAGCAGAAAAAAGCGCAAAAGCAGAAAGCCCAGATCGAGACCTTGCAGCAGATTTCAAGTCTGGTGACCGCTTCGGCGGCGATTTGGGGCGCGCTGGTGCTGCCGTGGCTGGCGATTCCGGCCATTGCGATCATGTGGGCGACGTTCGGCGCGGCGAAGATCAAAGCTTCACAGCTCGCCAAATCGTCGGGTACCGAGCAGTACGGCGACGGCACCTACGAATTTATCGACGGCGGCAGTCACCAGAGCGGCAACGACGTTCCGCTGGGCATCAATCCCAGAACGGGGAAAGAACGCCGTGTCGAAGGCGGGGAAATGTTTGCCGTAGTGAACAAGTCCGGAGTGCGTAAATACCGGTCCGAGCTGCCGACGATCATCAATTCTCTGAACCGCGGGGAGTTCGACCGCACCTATATCCGGCAGGCGTTCGCCCAGCAGCCGGCGGAAGTAATTGTCAATGCTTCCAGCGACAACCGGAAGATCGCGGCAGATATTGCGGCTATCAGGAGACTATCCGAACGTCAGGTGTATACCGATTCGAAGGGTCGAACTGTCATCAGATACAAGAAACACACGAAAATACTCAATTAGAATGAATCCGAAGTACCGATTTTTCATCAACGACCGCGAATGCGCCCCGTATTACAAAGACGATCTGTCGCTCGATACGGAACGCGAGTCGTCGCGCTGGTTTTTCCGGTCGAAATTGAGTGGCAAACTCAACTTCATCCGGGATGACTTTGACTATATCGACCGGCAGCCAATTTCTACGACATTCCAGCTGCGTATCGAACGCAGGAACGCTACCGGATGGGCTGAATACTACCGCGGGCGTTTCTTCAAGACCGACTGCGAATTCGACCGCGACAACCGCATCGTTACGGTCGTTGTCGATTCACAGGACAATTATGTGGACATCCTCAAAAACTACGATTCGGAGGAGAACCTGATTCCGCTGGCACCGGACAGTGTGAGTGTAAAGACCTTTGTCCGTCCTCTTCTGGAGGTGTATCTGGTCCAGAACGGCGTCGGATCGGATAAATTGTCGGTATTTCAGGGCAATCACGTCTGGGAGAAGGAGACGAACGACTCTCCTTCCGATGAAAATACGCTGGTAAATACCTACCATTTTGCGCCGGGACGTAATGTCGGGATTGCCGGGGTTGCTTATGGCGCAGGCAACTGGAGCCTTTTGGAGATAGACAATTACTGCGGTACTTATATTTTGAGGAGAGGAAGTGCTGAGAATAAAAATCGTTTTTTTGTCAATTCAAGAACCAATTATTGTTTATTGGAGCATCAAGGGAGCTTTGCCGAGATGTGGTTGCGTGCTTATGATCCAGTGGCCGATAAAGATGTGGGTGATTCTCTTGCGATCGGATTGGTTCGAGCCAGCGGTCAGTTTAATTTGACGCGATGGAGAAATGGCGAGTGGGTAAATGAAGATGTTTTGAATGTGAATATCCAATCCTCCAAAATATATCAGCGGGTAATTAGTGCAGTGGGGAAGGATAATCAACGCCGGAGTGATTCGGATATTACCGACACCTCGCTGAAGGTTTATCCATTTGCGATAACGGAAAATACCGCCTATGAAGTCATCGTATCAAACGAGGTTTCATCGGAGCCTACAGAATGGGGCCGGGCGGAAAACGGCGGCTACTTCGTGCGACCTGCCAATGCCGACCAAAGTTTCTTTCCGGTCTTCCAGTCTCGGTGGGCGACGATCTCGTACTGGATGAAACTGACGCTGACCGAAAATGACAGCAACCGCCGGGAATGGGTTATCAACGACTGCTACGACATAGGAAATGTCATTAAAGTCCTGCTTCAGAAGTTTGCACCGGAGATTAAGCACGAACCGCTGCCGGAGTACAGCGAATTCCTGTATTTTGCCGGGGATGCGACACATAGTGACCTTTATAAACTGTTTCCAAAAAAGCCGACCTCTGTTCCCAATTTCCGGCTGATGATCTGCCCCAAAAGCAACCTGCTTTCGGTGAACTACGATAAACCGGCGCAGATCGCCAAAACGAGCCTGCAAAGCATCTTCAATATGCTGCGCGACGTCTACCAGCTATACTGGTATATCGACGACGACAAGCGCCTGCATATCGAGCACCTGCAATGGTTTCTCAATGGCGGCAGTTACGCGAGAACCGGTTCCGTATCGGTGGACTTGACCAAGCTGTTCGACCCGCGGACCCGCAAGGCATGGAGCTTCGGCACGGCCAAGTGGAACTACGACAAGGGCCAGCTTCCCGATCGTTTTGAATTCGAGTGGCCGGAGGATGCGGGGGCGGTGTTCAACGGCTATCCGATCGAGGTGAAAGCGCCGTTCGTCACCGACGGCAAGAAGGAGCAGATTACGGTAGGTTCGTTCATGTCGGACATCGATACGATGCTGTATAACTCCGGCAGCGTATCTTCCGACGGATTCGTACTGCTGGCGGCCAATGATAAGTTTTTCGGTGAAACCGCGCAGACCTCCGGCTGGATGAAGAACGACGGTACGGTCGAGGAGCCTTATAGCGGAAGCGCTCACCGAACTTATGACGCTTCGGCCCAAAACATCGCCGGACAGACGGTGAAGATTCGATGCTGGGGCAGCAGTACCTATCCGGGCTGCGTGTGTCTCAATGCAGACAGGAATGTCCTGCAATGCTACCTGAACACGACATCCGAGATGAGCTTCATGCAAAACAAGCAGGTCTTGATTCCGGCCGACACGAAATATATTGTCCTGAACTACGCCAACGGAATGGGCATGACGGGACCGATTACCACTTCCCGCTTGTCGAGTCTCTACCAGACGCAATCCAATCCGCTGGCGTGTGTGTGGAACGGCAGCAACTGGGTGCCCGATCACTTCTACTATCAGGGCCGTAACGCCAATGTGCAGAATTTCTGGGCGTCGTTTCTGTATATCGCTCCGAAATTCTACGTCTACGACCTTCCGTCGGACGATTGTGTCATCAACAACGGCGAGGAGACTTTCGGGCCGGCGGCCCCTATCGCCGTACAGTCGATCTCGAAGGCTTTGAAGCAGCAGATCGACATTCCGTCGCCGCTTGCACCCCGAATCAATCCCTATCAGCTCGTCCGAACGGCGCTCGGCAACGGCATGGTAGAAAAAATCTCGCTGAATTTGTCGAGCGATAAAGCAGAAGTCCAATTAAAATACGAATTGAAATGACCCCGAATAACAATCTTTTCCCGCTTCCGTGGTATAAATCCGTGAAGTATCAGGATTTTCGTAAGTCCTATGCGTACGGCAACGTTTTCCAGCTCATCGCGCCGGACCGGTCGTTGCTGCCGTTCCAAATTCGACGCGCGCACCGCGCCTCCGCGGCCTTTACGCTCCGCGTGCTGTATGATGACGGCACATTATACCGGAATATCTCTGCGGATACCGCTGCCGATCTTCATGTTGTCAGCGGTACCGATTTCGACGTTATCCAGTACTGCAACACCGGATTGGCGAACCAGTTTGCCCGGCCGCTGACTCCGGGCCGGTACTATGCCGAATTGTCGGACGGTGTCGAAACATGGTATTCCGAGGTGTTCAACGTCGTGGATGATCTTTCGCGTTACATCCGGCTGGAATACTGGTCGGCCGACAATCAGGAATATGACGGCGGGGATATAGTCTACTCGAACGGCTACCGCAACGTGCTCTATATCTGCTCGGAGCTGGGGAAGCCCGATTACGAGTACGAGGAGGAGGCTGACCCGCGCGACGGCTTTCCGTTCGTCGAGAAGCAGATCAGCAAGAAAACCTTTCGCTTCGAATGCAAGGCGCCCGAATACCTTGTCGATGCGCTTCGGGTCGTGTGGCTCTCGGATTACGTGCGCATGACGGCCAACGGACAGCAGTATGAAGTGATGCACTTCCTGTCCGATCCGAACTGGCAGGAGGACGGCCACTATGCGATGGTGGAATGCGAGATCGAGGCGGACACGGTTCTGAAAAAAATAGGCGTCGGCCTGACGCCCCTTGCCGGCCTGCCGATTCAGTTCCGGATTAAGGTCGTAGATGCAGTAACGGGAGCCAGCATCCCCGGTGCGGATATCGGCATGGATTTCAACGGCAGCGAGCTGGCGAGCCTCTATTCCGACTCTTCGGGCCGTGTGGTGTGGAATTACGATCAGACGGCGGATGCGTGGAATCGAGACTATGCCGGCGGTCGGATGCGCATCTGCAAGAAAACGCCGGACACAGCCGCACTTCTGGATTCGGAAGGTCGCATCCTTTACGATTCACTGGGCCGCGCTCTGCGCGTTTCGAGCGGTCAGGACGACTATTTCGACGGCGAGATATATGCGGAGCTGGTGCGTTATCTCCCTTCGGTCGAAGAGGGTTATGACATCACCCTTAGGCTCATCAAGAAATCGGATTTCGTACTGACTCCTACGACAGTGGAACTTCCCGTCATCGGGGGGCGTCGAGAACTCACGGTCAGTCCGGGTCTGTTCCCGATCAAGCGTTGGAACGGTGCGGAATGGCTCGTCAGCACGATGCAGGGGTATGGCGGGATCGCGCTTTCAGCCGAAGCCACGGAGACCGAGCGCAACACGGCCGCGGAGTTCGGTCCCGACGCCTACGGCTGTCTGGGCCGCTGCTCTGTGGCGGTTCATCAGGACGGCACCGCGCTGGTCTCGCGTCCTATTAACTTCCGCCTCTCGATCCTCGACGAGCAGGGCGCCCCTGTCTCCGCGGACCAGACGCATATCTACTGGCAGGGTGCCGACGGTACGAAGCGACATATCGGCTTCGCCTATTACGATGTCATCGAAACCGTGCTGGATGGCGCTTCGGTGCTGGCCTTCAATCTCGAAGTCAGGGTTTCCGAACCGGGCTTTAAGGCTTTCACGACCGAAATCCCGATCCCCGCGGGTGCGGAGGAATATTCGTGGGAGGGCAGCGTTACGCTCCGCAAATCGCGCCGCAACCTCGTTCTGGACTTCTCGGTCGTGAATGAAAACGACACGCTTATCGAGGATGCCGAGGTGCTGGTGTTCTATACGGACGAATCGGGCGAGGAGACCACCTATGGCGCTCGGCAGGGGCGAGTTCAGGCAACGGTTCCCGGCGTGACTACCGATGCGTTCCCGCTGGGTATCGCCGCAGGCCGGGACGGCTACCAAACCTACGAACATATCATTCAGGTTCCGGCCAGCAGCGAGGATTACTCGTATACTACGGATGTGAAGCTGACACCTGCCGCCACTGCGTCGCGTCCTGTTAATTTCCGCGTTTCCATCCTCGACGAGAATGGTAATCCGTTCACCGCGGACCGGACCCAGATATTCTGGCAAGGTGCCGACGGTACGAGAAAATTTAGAGGTTTTACGTACTTCAACGTTATCAATACCGTGCTTGAAGAGGCTTCGCTGGAGGCTTTCAATGTCGAAGTTTTAGTTACCGATGCGGACTATCCGGATTCAACGACTGAAATCCCGATCCCCGCGGGTACGGAGGAATATTCGTGGGAGGGCAGCATAACGCTTCGCAATTCGAGCCGCAATCTCGTTCTGGACCTGTCAATCCAGAACGCCGAGGGTGCCGCTGTTGATGCGCAGTCCGTGGAGGTCCGTTATACCAAGCCGGACGGCACGGAGGGTACCCTGACGACGTCGGGATCGCATATTACCGATACGATTCCGAACGTCACGACCGCGTATTTCACTGCGACGATCACCGTGCAGACGGATGGCTACCAGCTCTGGCGCGGTCCGGTCTCGGTGCTTGCGGGTACGGGTGACGCTACGGTTGAAAAGACCGTTACGCTGACGGGGTCCACCCAGTCGCGCCCGCTGAAGCTGCACGTACAGGTTGCCGGCAGCGACGGCACCCCGCTCGTGGCCGACGAGGTTACGGCTTCGTATATCCAGCCTTCGGGCACTAGCAAACAGGAGCGATGGGCGAACACCGGAGAAGTCGATGTTACGCTTGAAGCCTCGACGGGGTATATGACGATGGGGCTTGCGGCACTTAAATCCGGCTACGAATCCGGCAAAAAACTGCTGGACATCCCTGCCGGCAGCACGCAATACGACATCGACGAGACCCTGACGCTCACCTCTTCGGAGCCGACCCCCAAACGCCGGCTTATCCTGCAGCTTACGTTCGAGAATCTCAACGGCGAAGCCGTCGCGGTAGACAAGGTCACCGTATCGACGAAAGACGCTGCGGGCGGGACCATGACGCGGGAGTATACGAACGTCACGGCGGTAGACGATACTCTCGATGATATTCCGACATCGGACAGCAGTGTCACCGTCACCGCCGTTAAATCCGGCTTTACGGGTGTGCGGATGACGCGCTTTATCCCTGCAGGCGAAAGCGACTATACCTATACGGGCGCGATTACGATCGGTGCGGAACGCCTCTTCAGCGCGGAACTGCACGGCACGGACAAGCCCGGCCAGCCGGTCGTAGCGGACGAAATAACCTTTACGTGGCTCAGCAGTACGGGTACGACCAATACCGAGCGCAGGGAGAACACCAGCAGCCTGACCTACGGTCCCGTCTCGAACTGTACGGCCGAAGCCTTCACGATGAATATCACCGCCAAGGCCGCAGGCTACAACAGCATCGAAGACCATATCGACGTTCCGGCCGGTACGGAGGCGTATACGGCCCAGAAGACGATCCAACTCGCTCCGGGCAGCCGCAATGCCGTTCTGAACTTCACGGTGTCCGACAAGGACGGCGCTCCGATCAGCGGCGTCAGTGTAGGGTTCCGGTATGTGAACGCCGACGGCGAGGAGAATGCCTACATGGCCGATACGGATGCGAGCGGCAGGATCAGCGCGACGATCGACAACGTTACGATCCAGTCTTTCGACACCTTCGTGGCCGCCGATCTGGCCGGCTGGCGTCTCTACGTGCGGGAATTCACCGTCCCGGCCGGAACGGAGGACTACACGTACGACCGCAACATCACGCTCTACGACAGTTACGACCCGCTGGTGACCTTCTCGAAGGAACTCCCGTGGACAGCGGGCGCGCACATGATCTCCATGCACAATTCGGGCAACGTGGCCCTGACGCTCGTATCGATGCCGGCATGGTGTCGGAGTGCGGCAAAGCTGCCGTTCGACATGCCCATCGATGGCGGCACTGCCTTAGCCGTACAGAATAATGCGTCGGGATCGGCCCGGACGGGTACGATGGCGATGGAGTACCACAACACGGAGACGGGCGAGACGGTGGCCTACAACGTCGATGTCACGCAGGAGGGATAGGCGATGTACCTCAAACATTGGAGTAAATTTACAGAGTGAAGAACTTGAAAAAACAGCATTGAAATGGCAGACACGTACACACTACAATACCCCGGCGAGCGGGTCGATCAGGATTTGGAGCGCGCCGAGCGCGC
>ERZ780083.114-NODE-114-length-28852-cov-13.743758_pt1 | contig 28852 bp, 16 predicted proteins | sample MGYA00511838_ERZ780083 | MGnify/ENA primary metagenome ERZ780083 (study PRJEB29588, sample SAMEA2152602) | human gut metagenome | biome: human gut; feature: human-associated habitat; material: faeces | place: Denmark | collected 2008/2010 ...
CTGCCTGCGCGGAACCGTCTACACGATCTACGAGCAGCCGCACGCGGAGCCAACGTCGGAAGAACCTGCGCAGGCTTCGCCTACATTGGATAATCCAACGTTGGAAAAGCCTATGTTGGATAAACCTACGTTGGAAAATCCAACGCAATTAAATACTGAGAGTACGAAGAAAAGAAAAAGACAAAGTACAGACTTATCAATTACCGATTCGATTCCTTTCCCTTCCGGTTTCCCGGAGACTTCTGCGCAGAAGCGAACGGAAACGAAGGAAGCGTTTGACGGCTATCGGGATTTGATTCTGGAGAACATCGACTACGACGTTCTGGCAAATGATCCGCACGTTGACCGGGAGCAGCTTGATGAGATCGTCGATCTGGTGCAGGAGACGGTTTGCAGCACCCGCAGCCAAATCCGCGTTGCAGGCAATGACTACCCATCTGAGGTTGTACGGTCGAAGCTGCTGAAGCTGAACGGTGAGCATATCCGCTTTGTCATGGACTGCCTGAAGCAAAATACAACGCGGATTCGGAGCATCCGGCAATATCTGCTGGCTGCGCTGTTCAACGCGCCAAGCACGATGAACAGCTATTACACGGCGTTGGTGGCGCATGATATGGCAGCTTAAAGCCAAACAGCAAGGGGCTTGAAAAAACTATTCAACCGATTCAAGTGCGCTGCGGACCATTGCGACGATCATGTTCATCTGTTTTGGTGTGGCCGAGCGGCAAAGAGCAAGCAGGGAATCCAAATCCTGCGATTCTGTCAGGTTCAGGTTGTCCGCAAGCAAATATGTTGGGGAAACATTCAACGTGCTGCAAAGCGTTACGAAAACCTGCAGGCTGGGTGTTTTTGCGCCAGACTCTATTTGCCTGAGATATGTCGCATTGATGTTGCAGGCTTCGGACAGCCGTTCACTTGTCCAGCCCCTATCCTTTCGCGCGGTGTTGATTCGTTTTCCCAGCAACTTTTTATCCATCTGATTCTCCCCACCTGTATGCTGATTGAGGCAAATTCGTTCCCTATAAGCTTACATTTTTCTTGACGCAGAAAATAGCGACTGATAGAATACGAAATATAAGCTATTAGACTACATGTGAGGTGATACAAGATGTGCGGAACGAAAAGCTGCGCGATCCTCGGACACAACCCCATGCGGTTTGCATGGGGATTTGATGAAGAAGCTGCGGAGTGTCACGATATGAAGATGGAGTTGGCCCAGCAGATCATGGTGCTGCGGCAGCAGGGGGTGACGCATTTTTCCGTGGCCTGCGACTACGGCGTGGGGCTTTACGCCGCCGAACTCATTAACGTACTGCGTGACAATGATCCGGAACTGATGCTGTTTTGTGTTACGCCATACGAGGAGCAATCGACAAAGTGGACGCCGGAACTGCGCGAACGCTATTTTGATATGCTTGTCAAATGCACCCACATGACAGCCGTTTACACGCATAAGCAGCCAGACGCACAGTTGAAAGCCTACCGCACGATCATCCGGCAGACCGATATGGTGCTGGCGGTCTACGATCCGGCATCGGCGCGCGGGGATGATACCGATAAGGCTGTTTCTTATGTGAGAGAATTGCACCGCCCCATGCTGATGATCCACCCGGACACATTGAAAACGACATACTCCTGCGTGGAAGTCTAATGTGTCAGCACGCTGTCCTTTGCTATAATGAGCATAGAAAAGACTTCGTAAATTTCTGCAAATTTACGATGAAACGCCAGATGCGCCTTGAGATCATCGGCCTTTCCGCGTTTTGGGTGACGGAAATTTTGACGGCGAATAGGCTTTTAAGCAACACCGCCGAGGAAACTGATTTTCTGAATGGCTTGCCGTTTGCTATCTAGTGACGGATGGACGTACAACCGCAGCGTTGTCGTAACATCTGCGTGACCCAGCATTTCGCTGACGCTTTTAACGTCAATCCTATTTTCGATACAGCGCGTCGCGTAAGTGTGACGGAGAGTGTGATAGCTGCGTTTTCGGATGCCACACTGACGCAGGACAGATTCAAAGTAGTATTGATAGGTGCGTGGCTCCATTGGCTTATCCGTTCGGCCTGTCAGGATATACGCATTTTGTGACAGACCAGAAACAGCTTTTTTCAAATACGCCATCATATCGTTTGGAAGTGGAATAACGCGCACAGATTTTTCGCTCTTTGGTGTCTGGATGATGAGCTTCGTTTTCCCATTCTGACGGACACGCTGAACGGCGCGCTCAATGCTGACGGTGCCGTTTTGAAAGTCAATATCTGAAACCCGCAGGGCGCAAACCTCACCAAGACGCAATCCTCCGTTTGCGGAAAGCAGGATTCCAGCGTCCTTGTGATTGGGTGACGGCGATAGACCTTTTTTGAGCTGTTCAAGCTCCCATGCTGAAAACGGCTCGATTTCCCGCTGTTTTGCTTTCGGCAGCTTTGCGTTTAGCGCATCACAATAAAAATGGTATTCTGCGCTGGCAAACCGGAGCGCAGCTTTTATTAGAACGCCGATGTCACGGACGCTTTTGGCAGATAACTCACCGCCATGCAGCCGACCACTTTTACGCTTTTGGTTCAGGAAGTCAGAAAGCTGTTTCGCCGTCAAAGAAACGACGAAGATCGAACCAAGCTCCGGAAGGATATGATGCTCGATCAGAAAAACATATCTGGCGCGTGTAGATGGCTTGATCTCTGCCTGTGACAGATACCATACAAAAAGCTCTTTTACCGTCAAGCGGCAGCTTCCGGCAGGTCGTGACACGACCATCCGTTTCCGCTCCTCCAGCTTGGCCTTTGCTGCGGCATAGGTGCGCGCATAGACAGAAGTGTATTTTGCGCATCCATCCGATTTCCTGCCACTGATAAAGCGCGCTTCCCAACGTCCGTCTTTTCGCTTATAAATGTTCTCACCTGTTTTTGGCAAACGGCACCCTCCTTTTGACGGCTGTTCTGACTGCGAATACAGATACGATGTTCGCACAATAGTATTCTGCATCACCTGATACCGATTGATCTTTACGAAAACGACGCAAATAATCAATATTTTGACACCGAACCGCATTGACTTTTTGCTGTGCTATTGTATAATGGTGTCAGAAACAAGATATTTATTGCGTTTTTAGGACTTCGTAAATTTGCAGAACTTTATGAAGCCGAAACCGCCATGTTTTGTATGTGCAGATAGTATGTCACATCTATGCCGGCACATACGGAGAATGGAAGAAGCTTGACAATTTAATATGTTTACCAACGAAGAATTGTAATTGCAGGTTATCTCTCGCTTTATAGTCTGCAATGAAAGAGCAATGAATCTACTCGCCCGGAACTGTGAGGATGAGCAAGTTTCTAAAGTAGCTTGGAGGAAACGAAAGACAGCGTTACACCAACAAGCCATGTGGCCGAAAGGTCGCCATTGCGGGAGGACATCCCGTGAGAAGGTAGGAAACAGAGTGCGGACGCGACCTGCGTCCATAGTCCAAGTCAGGAGAATCGCTTTTCTTCGCCTGCATGAGATGCTGCCTGTTTTATGATCTCGTTACGTGCAGAAGTTGGCAAACAAAGGGTAGATAGCACGATGATCCTATCGGTAATTCGGAACAGGGCTCCGATTTGCTTCTAAAGTTGAAGTAAATCGGTGTTTTTTGTTTTTGAAGCAATCGGATCATCTCGCGTCAGCGGGATGATTTGTTTTTTGCGAAAAAATCGATAGGAGGATTATCTGCGATGAATGAGCAGCAACGGCAAGCATCTCTGGACCAGATCAACTATGGCCGCATTGAGCGTGTGATCGCCTACAAAAACGTGCAGTTCATCCTTGAGCATCAAAATGACACTTTGGAGCAGCTCTCGGCATACTTGCAGAGCTGCATGGAGGACATCGGGCATCCTCCTGCGCCGGTCGAGGTGATCGGTGCGGACTACATCATATATCGTTTCGGCTCATGGCAAGCCGCGATCCGATCTTTTTATGCCGGAAAAATCACAAACATCAAAAATCCACCACATTTTCGTGACCGCAAGATCGTTCAGGATTTATGTGAGATCGAATTGAGGCGGCTTGCAGCGAAGGACGCGGCATCTTCTGAACGGGAGGTGCAGTGATGAATCCGAACAGAACGTATGAGGAAAATATGGCGGCGCTTAAAAAAGTTTTGACCCAACGCACCTATACGGCGCTGTCTCACAGGAACATCGAGTTTGTTCTGAAATATCAAAATGCGTCATTGCAGGAATTGGCTGCATATTTGCGGCGGCAGCAGGCGGAGCTGCGGCATATCCCCGGCAGGACAGAAATAATTGGCGGCGACTTCATTGAACTGCGGTTCCGCGGATGGGTAAATGCGCTTGAAGCGATCGGCGTTAGCAGAGAGCTTGCGGCAAAGCGCAGTACGCCCGCGCTGGAAAAAACGGCGCTGTTTCAGGCGGAGTTCAATACACAGCGGGAGCTGGACAAAGCAGCCAAGGCTGAAGCCAAAAAGCAAAATAAAGCCAAAGAGAAGCCGCAGATTCAAGGCAAAGGCCGCCGATTCCGCGCGGATCTTCTTCTGGATGAGAAAATCACTGGAAGAACGATGTACGCGCTTGAATTGCAAGGGTTCAAATGCCCGCAGAATAAGAACGTGCGGAAAACGCAGGAGTTCAAAGCCGAGTACCAGCGGCAGCTCACAAAGTTCCGGCAGGAGCAGGCGGCAGAAAAGGAAGCCAAGCGCGCAGCACGGCAAGCCGAACGGCAGGAATCGGCTGCGGAGGAAAGCGCACAATAATTTATTTGCACAATCCGAATTGGGAACGGATTTGCGATAGACCAGGCTCTACCCCCTAGAGCCGACTGCCAGCGCGTCACCCCCTGACGCGCAGAAATCCCCGGTTCCGAATTGGGAACGCGGAACCGGGGGATCTCAAAACAAATATACCGGGCCTTCGCCCGTCTCAATAAGGCGATACGCGCCGACAACTGAATAGCCACAGCGAGAGAGAATATTGCCCCGGCGAAGCGACGCGACGAAACGAGCGCACCAACGGGCAGAAAACGCGGTCTACGTCGCGGCGGGCGGGAGCGCAGGAACCGGCATCGTATCTGTGGTGTGAAGCATGAATTTGTTGTTTGCAGCAGCTTTTGCTGTGACATAAAGCATCCCATCTCGATGCAGAGCTGTTCCTCGGCTGCATCGGATCAAGTGCGAGGAACGATTTTTATGCAGACAGAAAGGAAGTCAAGCATGAAACGGAAGATTTTCAATTCCCGCACGCTGGCACTGATTCTTGTGCTGGCAATGGCCGTATCGCTGTTTACGATCAGCGCATCGGCTGCAACGTCCGAGTCCCTGAGCGGACACGGCAGCAACATTTCCACCATTACTGCAACCGGCGTAAATTATGAAACCGTCGAGTATGCAACGAGCACAGGCACACGCGGAACGATCTATGACTATTATCTGGCTGTTCCGGCAGAAACCGCAAACGGCACGGAACTGACTGTGGTATTTACCCCGGCTGCCGATGTGTCGAGCAATTTCGTCATCTCCAAGTTTGGTTCCAACGTACCGAACCCGCCTCAGGGCATCAACTACATTTACTCCGGTGCATCCAACACCTACACTGCAACGATGACCGATGGTGCAGCACTTGTGACTGCCTACGTTCACAATGATGTCAGAGGTTCGTTCGGCACATTTGACACCTATGCGTTCCATTTCTACACATCGAAACCCGTCAGCATCTCCACCGGCGACCCCGTGTTCATCGCATGGAACGGCAATACTGGCACTGTCGCTGGCCGCTACGGTTCCAACAAGATCCCCGGCGAATTTACGCTTTGGGTCGATACACCGACATCTGTTACTGTGAACGGTACTGCGCAGAGCGCGTCCTTGCAGAACGGCACGAACTACGGCTACACGATCACAACTTCTGAAGAAAATACTCTTTCCATTGTTGTGGTCGCAAAGGGTGTAACCTATACCATTTCCTGCGGTACCAAATCCCACACTCCGGCGGGCAGCGCGCCCACCTCGGTTGTGAGCTATCTGCCCATTGGTCAGTTTGCCAATAACTCCGGCTGGGGCTATCTCGGCACGAAGTTTGCGGGAAAGACCGCGCCTGAAACCACTGGTGTTTCACTGGGTTCGTTCGGCGGCTTCATTGAGTTCAAGTTTGAAAACGGCATCAAAAATGATGAAAAGAACCCCTACGGCATTGACTTCGTAATCTACGGCAATGCGTTCAACGGCAACCCGGAGGCTGGCGCTGTGCAGGTTTCCGAGGATGGCACAACGTGGTACGAGTTGGCTGGCTCCAACTACTATAATGACAATTTCACTTACAACGCGCCGTCCAGCGGCTTCTCCAAAGCCTACTCTGGCACTCTGCGTAACACCAGTGTTGTTTACACAAAAGGTTCCAGTAGAGTGTCTGCTAAACTCGGCAGCTTGAACGCGGTCGAAGTCTGCCCGGCAGCATGGTTCCCGCTGCTTACGAACTTTACTGCTTTTGACGGCAATCCAACTGGCGGCGCACATTGCGCAAGCGGTGTCTCCGTGAATCTCAGCGGCGACACACTGACCTTTGCTGGTATTACAGCGATTGCGGATTCGGACACGACGGCTGACTATGCGTTCGGCTATGCAGACGTTACCCCGAACGGCAGCCCCGACCAGTACGGCGACGCGGTCAATCCCTACACTCCGTACACTTCTGATAAGACTGGCGGCGACGGCTTTGATCTGGAGTGGGCGGTTGATATTTCGACCGGTCTGCCTGTTGATGTGACCGGCAAGACGTTCCACTATGTGCGTGTTTACAGCGCAGTTCTGGATTTTGGCAGATTTGGCGAGACCTCGGCTGAAATTACTGGCATTTTCACAACCGCAAATAAAGCTGACAGCTCTGTCCTGAGAACAGGTAAGCCGACTAAGTTGACATTCCAAGCGGAAGGAAAAGGCGCCAGCACCATTTTCGCCGGTCAGGTTCCCACAACAGGTAGCACCGTCACAAAGATTTCTGATATTCGCAATAGAGCTGGCGATGCAGAAGCAGTGAATGTTACTATAAATGCTCCGAGCGGTTCTACGGTCTATATTAACAATACTTGCTTAACTGAAAGCAGTACCGGCGTATTCACTGGAGCTATTTCCACACCTGCCGCTGGTCAGTACCTTCGTGTAATCGTTCAGAATGGCGAAATGAGTCCGTATATGTTTGTCATTGTTTAAATCCTTGTAGTGTTGTAAATCATTTATAGAAAATGCAGGAGACGGGAGATTCCTCCCGTCTCCTGCATTTTAGGAGGAACATGAATGTCAAAAGTCGCTCGATATTATTTCGGGTAGTTGCCTTTATAGTTTGTTTCAGCATCTTTATAGGATGTTGTCCCACCATTTTTGCAGAAAATGGTGATAATGCTTCTGTCGTAAAATATAAGATAAACGGTGAAATAGTTGAAGCTACGCTTACAGAAATCGGTACGTTTTCTGATTCGGCAGATACTATGATTGCGATGGGCGATGGAACATCCGGCAAAGTTTATTTAGCAGCACTCCCCGAAGGGGCAGCACCATATCAGATCATCGCTTATTACACCACCTCCATGGATGATAATGGCCTGAAAATCCCGTATTACTACACCAAAACGTATGATAGCTCAATGCCTGCTTCGACTATCATTGAAAATGATACTACCATTATTGGAGATATGCTGACAGGTGAAGGATTCTTGTCTGTCGGCGGCGGCGTTTTTTCTAAAGCCGTCCATTTCAATGATGGCTTCGTATTGCCTACTGAAAATGTCACGGGTTTTGTTGTATATGATTTCGATGATTCCGGTGCCTCACAACAAGGAAATATCATATATGTTCAGATTCCGGTATCAGATGAACCAGAAGAACCTGTAACAAAAACAGAACTTGAAGAAGCTATTAACTCGGCATTGCCTACAAGTGGTTATTATACAGAAAATGACCGTTGGAACGGCAAAATTACAAGTAAAAGTGCAAAAGGGTTCTGGCAAGACCTTAAAGACATTGTAGATGCCGCAGACAAGGTCTATAAGGACGAAAATGCCACACAGGAGCAGGTCAATGATGCTCTGGCTACGCTGACCGCAGCACTTCCGGGAGCAACAGCAAATTTGATCTCGCTTGAAAATGTCAATGCTACATTCTTATATGAGGCAATTCATTCTGAGTGGCGCTGGCAACAGGGCGAGTTGAGCGATACGACCGGTACACCAGTCAGTGCAGACAACTGTACCGCTATCACATGGGATGCCTATGAGCAGGCCAAAGCTGATGGTCAGACATTGCTGGACAGCTTGTACGATGATGATGGCAACCCCGTTGAGGGTGTCAACACAGCAGCAGACAAGCAGGATGCAGTAAATGCCGCAGCGGAGGCCGCAGACGCGCACAAGCTGGTCAACGCTGATCTTTACAACACTGCCTACGAAAACTATCAAAGCCGTAAGGCAGAAGCCGAAGCCCTGATCGAGCAGTATGACCCGGCCAAGCTGAACGAAAGCGATTACAGCGCGGAGACGTGGGCGGCGTATGTCAGCGCCTACAATGTGCTCAAGGCCGATATGGAGTACCGTATCGTCCGCGGCACAACGGAAGATTACGCCATGCTGAAAGCGTTCAACGGCTACTACGCCTACAATGAAAGCGGTCAGTGGACGCATTACCCGGCACACATCGACGCGCTGAAGGATGCCCGCAAGCAGCTTGCCAGCACCAAGGATGTCACTGTTTCCTTTACCTACATCAACAATTTCTCGGCACTGTATGAAGGATTCCGAGGGAGCTGCACCGATCTGTATGTCAACACCAGTCTTGGCTTGGCAAGCGGAAACGCCACACTCGGCGCAGCATTTGATGCGGCAGAAATCACTGTTGATAGTCACAATCACACCACGCTCCCCGGCTTGGGGACGAGCAATAACGGCGATGAAAACCCGGTATTCGCGCTCTACATCAACGGCAGCCATTACGGAGATTACCGCTGGGGGTCAAAAGCACGTTGGAATAACGTTCAGCTCCATGACGGCGATGCTGTTCGTCTGGTGCGCATCCCGCTTCAGATGTTCAACAGCGAGGATTCGTCTGGCTACGATTCTTCCAAAGTCTCGATTCTTCCTGCATCTCCTGGTTTCGGTTACTACGAAAGCAGCTATGCGATGATTCATGCGACAGCTCCGTCGGCAACCGTGAAGGTTGGCGATGAGGCTGCGTTCTCCGCAACTGTAACCGGCGCATACGCGGGCGCATCCGGCAGCAAGAGCGCAGAGAACATCACGCTCTTTATCAGCGACCCGTCGGAGACGGAAACGCTGTCGCAGCCGACGCACAAGACAACCGCTACAACGGATGCCAGCGGCAATCTGGAGTACATTTTCAGAGAACCCGGCTATTATACCGTTGCCATGTTCAATGTGACGCCGGACGATATGACGTATAAGTCTGTGTACGGCGAGGTCACGATTGGCGAGTATTACTCCCTGTATGCGGGTGATTACGCCATCGTCCATGTCACCAAAGCAGCAGACATCAATGCGCTGATTACCAAATACCGCAGCGAAAATCTCGCAGCGGCCAAAGCGTATTATGAGCGTTTCCATGACTATGATTTCACAACTGCGGACTATCGGACATTCACATCCGCATATAACGCGCTGAAATCCAACCAGACCTCCGCGACAACGTTCAAAGAGCTGATGGATTCGTTTGATGCAGACTATGCAGCATTGCAGGCGGCAGGTGCAAACGCGCTTGACCATGCGGCTATCATTGCTGCGATCCGCAAGAATCTGTCCTATCTCCCGGACGATTTGAGTACGCTGACTGCGGGCAATAAAGATTTGGTTGAAGAAATCCAGACCGCTTACGCCGCTTTGAACTCGTATCAGAAATCTTTGCTGACTGCGAACGAAAAAGCAACGCTGGAAGAACTGGCTGCAATCAAAACTGAGGAGCTTCCGGCTGTCGCTGTCGTGAATCTGGCTCTTGACGCGGATGAAAGCAAATTCCCGAAAATCACAGATGCCACTATGGGCGCGGCACAATTCGGTTACGAAAACCTGAAATGGAAACAGACACCGAATCCTGACGGCAGTCTGCCCTCAATGTCCGGCAACTGGTGGAAGTTCAGCAGCAACCTGCCGGAAACCGCTTTGGCGGGCGATTATGTATTTATCCGCTATTATCTGGACACAACAGACGAGTTGTACTGGCCTGTCTGGTCGATTGACGGCGGTAAAACATGGCTGCGTTCTGAACCGCAAACGCTGACAAGCGTTCACGGAGTCGATTGGTCTGGATACTACATAATCTCCTACCAGATTCCGAAAACCGCTGCGGACGGCAGCACCGTGACTTTCTCCATCAAGATGGTTTCCAAGACGGAATACCAGCAGAGGTTTGAAACGCTCGACGAAGAAACGATTGCCAAGCTGAAACAGGCGGCTATCGCGGTCGTCGAATCCGCGTTCAATGCCTGCGACAAGAGCAAGTATGATGAAGCTGGCATTGCCAAGCTGGAAGATGCGCTGAAATCCGGCAAGGACGCGATCAACGCAGCAACCACGGAAGCTGCGATCAAGGACGCCCGCGATAAGGCCGTCTCAGCAATCAAGGCCGTGCCGGAAGCCGGAAAGAGCATTACAACCGGCGACATCAAGTACAACTCCGGCACAACCGTCGGCACAGTGACCGTCAGCGTGGAGAACACGACGTACAGCGCAGCTTCGTTCAATGACACCATCGTCTCCGGCGAATACGAGCTTGGCACGAATGACAGCATGATGACCGTGATCCTCAAGGCACTGGAAATTGGCGGTTATTCGTGGAACGAGTACGAAACCAAAGACGACCTGACGGCTGATTCCTACAAGACCACCTACATTGCTTCCATCCATAAAGAAGGGAAGTCTCTGTCTGAAAAGGAGGGCAGCAAGGGGTCCGGCTGGATGGGTACGCTGAACGATTGGTTCGTCAATCAGACTTTCGCCGGCTTCACAGTCAAAAACGGCGGTCTGAAATCCGGTGATGTGATCCGCGTCGTGTTTACCACCAACCTTGGCGAAGATGTCGGCAGCTCGTGGACGAACAATGAAACCACGCTGTCCAGTCTGACCTTCAGCAGCGGCGAGCTGACCCCGGCGTATGCGAAAGCGACGACCGACTATCTTCTGGTCATTCCCAGTGAGCAGGTCGGCACGCGCATCAACTATTCCGCCGCAAATAAGAATTTCCAGACCAGAGCTTATCTGAACACCTACGGCAGCGACAACGCCTACTACGCAAACGGCGACATTATGGCTGTTTCGTCTGGCGACGTGATCTATGTCGGCGTTGGTGACAAGAGCTGGCCCACCATGAACAAGGCATCCAACTACACGACAACCCGCTATACCATCACCGTCGTGCAAAAAGGCAGTGTCTCGGACGTAAGGAAGCTCATCACCAATCTCCCGTCTCCGGGCAAGATCACACTGGAAAGCGCAGCAGATGTGCGCACGGCAAAAGCGCAGTTCGATTTACTGACCGATGCACAGAAAACGGATATTTCTGTTGCGCTGAAGGACAAGCTGAAGAAATGCAACGAGGTCATTACGGACATGGAGGCGGCGAAGATTGTCTCTGACGCGATTGCCGCCCTGCCTGCAACGCCGACCGTCGATGACATTGGCACGATCCGCTCCGCAGAAGAAGCCTATAACAAGTTGACAGACGATCAGAAAGGCTATCTGACGCAACGCGAAGTCGATAAGCTGACCAGCGCGGTTTCCACCGTCTCTACGCTTGAAGTCGGTTATGTGTATGGCCTGATCGCAGCACTCCCCGCAAAGGACGCTGTGACCGCACAGGATCGTGCAGCAATCGAAGCTGCGCGCGCCGCATACAACAACCTGACCGAAGCGCAGAAAAAGCTGGTCAAAAATTATTCCAAACTGACCGACGCTGAAGAAGCGCTTGAAAACCTCGGCAAGACCGCGATCTATGAGGAATACCTCAACAATGTGCTCGAATACGTCAAATCGGAGACGTACAATCCGTCTCTCGGCTCGACCTATGGCGAGTGGGCGGTTCTGGCTGAAGCCAGAGGCAACGTCAGCGCGTCGGTCTGGTACGACAAGTACCTGTCCAACATGGCAAAGACGGTCGCTTCGATGAATGGCAGACTCGATACCACCAATACGCAGACCAAGCACACCGAGTATTCCCGCGTCATTCTGGCGCTGACCTCGCTCGGTGAGGACGCGACGAAGTTCACCGGCTCCAATGGTACGGTCTACAACCTCGTTGAACCGCTGTTTGAGAAGAACGGCAGCACCTACCGTGTTTCCGAACAGGGCAACAACGGCACGGCCTTTGCACTGATTGCACTGGATTCCGGCAACTATTACGACAATGCGACCGGCACCACCGCGCGTAATGCGTGGGTCAATAGCTTGCTTGGCGCGCAGATCAGCGATGGCTCTTGGGGCATCGATGCAGATTTCCCCGGCTCCAACGTTGATATGACTGCAATGGTCGTGCAGGCATTGGCTCCGTATTGCAGCACAAATGCCACTGTTAAGGCTGCGGTAGATAAGGCGGTGGAATGGCTGTCTGCTGAATACCAGCAAAACAGCGATTATGGCAGCTCTGAATCCGCCGCGCAGGTCATTGTCGCGCTGTCTGCGCTTGGCATTGATGCAAAGACCGACAGCAGATTCCAGCATAACGGCATTAGCGTTTTGTCCAACTTCCTGAGCTATGCGGACCCCAACTCCAAGGGATTCCTGCACGACAAGCAGCCGAACAGCACGGTCAATCAGATGGCATCTGAGCAGGCGGCCTACACGCTCGTTGCGTATGACCGCTATGTAAACGGAAGCAAGCGACTGTACGATATGTCCGACGTGACAAAACGCGAGAACGCGGATGCACAGGCTGTTATCGACATGATCAACCAGATTGGCTATGTCGATGAATCCAGCTATAACGCGATTGCGGAAGCGCGCAATGCCTACAACAAGCTCTCTGCTGCTGACAAGGAAAAGGTCACGAACTACAATACCCTGACTGCTGCCGAAACTTCGTACAAGGCAATTCTGAAGCAGAAGCAGACAGATCAGTACAAGGCATTGAAAGCGCACTATGACGATCTTCTGAACGACAAAACCAAGAAGTACGGTACCGCCGCAAAGAAGAAACTCGCAAGCATTCTCCAGCAGGCACAGACGGATATGAACGCTGCGGAATCCTGCGAGCGTGTCACGGCCATCTATGAAAAAGCTATTACTGATCTGGATGCTGTCAAGCCCGGTGATATTGAAGTCACGTTCCGTCTCATCGGCGCTTTGGAAGCAACGCAGGATGTTGACCTGACGACCGACAGCTATCTGCCCGAATATGTCACATGGGTGCCCACCACGACATATGCACTGCAAGAGAACGCTACGGTTTATGACCTCTTTACCGAAGCCATGAGCGATGCAGGCTTGCGGTATATCGGTGCGGAAAGCAACTACGTCAGCACCATCTATGCCCCGTCCTGCCTTGGTGGATACGCGCTCAGTGAGTTCACCAACGGCAAGAAGTCCGGCTGGATGTACACCGTCAACGGAACGCATCCGAATCAGGGACTCAAGAACTGGACGCTCAAGGACGGCGATGTTGTCATCTGGCACTATGTCAATGACTACTCGCACGAAGTCGCAGATTGGTTTAACGATCCGAATTACCCGTCGCTTGGCAATGGAACCTACTACAACGGCTGGCTCCGCGCTGCGGACATCAGACCCGAACAGTATGTCAATGAGCTGCTGGGTAAGATTCTGAAGGTTGGCAAGAACGGCACGGTCGAGCCAAAGCTGACATTCCAGCATATCGGCAAGTCTGTCACCTTCACATTCAAGCCGGATACCGGTTACAAGGTCAAGGACGTCAAGGTCAACGGCAAGTCTGTCGGCGCAGTCAAGACCTATACCATTGACAAGCTCACGGTATCGACCAGAATCGAAGTTGAGTTTGCGGATGGCAAGCTGCCGTTCACAGACGTACATGAAACCGATTGGTTCTACAATGATGTTCTGTTCGTCTATGAGGAAGGCTTGTTTGCCGGAACGAGCGATACGACGTTCTCTCCGAATGCAGCCATGACCCGCGCGATGCTCGTCACGGTTCTGTATCGACTGGAGGGTGAACCTGCCGTAAGCGGCAGAAGCGGATTCTCCGATGTGACGTTCAACAGCTACTATGAGGACGCTGTGACGTGGGCAGCCGACAACGGCATCGTCAACGGCACCAGCATCACGACGTTCTCTCCGAACGCAAATGTCACCCGTGAACAGATGGCGGCAATTCTGTACCGCTATGCGCAGTACAAGAAGTACAATACCGCCGCAAGCTCCAGCTTGAATGGCTTTACAGACCAAGCAAGCGTGTCCGGCTATGCCACGGCTTCGCTGGAATGGGCTGTTGCCGAAAAGCTGGTCAACGGCAGTGCAGGTAAGCTCATGCCGACCGGCAACGCCACCCGCGCACAGGTTGCAGCCATTCTCCACCGCTTTGTGGAAAATGTAGCGACCACCAAATAACACCTTGCAGCACAGGACTGCCCCCTTTGGGGGGCAGCCCTGATTGCCGCATTTATAGGGGGAAATACAAATGAGAAGAATCAAACGAATTTCTGCTTGGATTCTGACCCTTGCAATCCTTTTGACGCTGACCGTTCCAGCGCTGGCGGCGTCCGGCGTCCAGAATGAAGTACAAGGCAGCGCCGCTTATATGGTGTCCGCAGTCAAATCCCCGGAGGTCGGTTCCATTGGCGGCGAATGGGCAATTATCGGTCTTGCCCGTTCTGGTTACACTGTTCCCACAAATTACTATGAAGATTACTATGCGCGCGTCGAGAAGTACGTCAAAAACTGCTCCGGCGTGCTGCATGAAAGAAAATACACCGAGTATTCCCGCGTCATCCTCGCGCTGACCGCCATTGGACGCGATCCGTCCAAGGTCGCGGGCTACAACCTTTTAATGCCGCTGGGCGATTTTGAAAAGACCATCTGGCAGGGTCTGAACGGCCCCATTTGGGCATTGATCGCGCTGGATTCCGGCAATTACGAGATTCCCAAAAATCCCGCCGCAAAAACGCAGGCAACCCGGCAACTCTACATCGATGAAATTCTGAATAGCCAGATGAAAGACGGCGGCTGGAGTCTGACCGGCACCGGAGATTCCGACGTGGACATTTCCGCAATGGCATTGCAGGCACTTGCAAAATATCAGGATCAGAAAGCGGTCAAAACCGCGACAGACAAGGCTCTGACCTACCTTTCCAAAGCGCAGGACAGCAAGGGCGGCTACGCATCGTGGGGCACGACCAACGTCGAATCCGTCGCGCAGGTCGTGGTCGCGCTCTGTGAGCTGGGGGTTTCTCTGGACGACAGCCGCTTTGTGAAAAGCGGTCACACGCTGACGGAAAATCTTCTCTCGTTCCGGCAGTCTAACGGCGGCTTCTATCACGTCCTCGACGGTTCGGACGGCAACAATCAAATGTCCTCGGAACAGGGGTTCTATGCCCTCGTTGCTATTGACCGCGCAGCAAACGGTCAAAACAGTCTGTACCGCATGAGCGACGCGGCGAAGAACACCTCAAAACCCGCCACGAGCGTCAGCAAGGGCAATGTAGACGCTTCTGTGAGTGTCCCCGGTGTGACCGCCCCCGGGACAACGTTCTCGGACATCAAGAATCACGCAAACAAAGCTGCTATCGAAGAACTTGCCTCGCGCGGCATCATCAATGGCATGGGCAAGGGCACGTTTGCCCCGAATAAGACCATGACCCGCGCGGAATTTGCCGCTATCGTCACACGCGCCCTCGGTCTGGCGGCAAAGGACACGAAAGCCTTTACGGACGTTCCCAGCTCCAAATGGTACGCCGGTTACATCGGCACAGCCAACAGCAGCGGCATTGTCAACGGCGTTGGCAGCGGCAAGTTTAATCCGGACGGCACCATCACCCGGCAGGAGGCTGCCGCGATGGTCGCCCGTGCCGCAAAACTGTGTGGCCTTGATCCATCGATGGACGAAGCAGCGACAAAGGATATGCTGGCACAGTTCGGAGATTACCGCAGCGTGGCATCCTGGGCGAAGAAACCGATGGCGTTCTGCTACTCCGTCAATATCCTCGACCAGAGTGACCTCAATATTGAACCCACAAAAGCGATTCTGCGCTGCGAGATCGCACAGATGCTTTACAATATGCTGAGCGCTGCGGAGTTGATCTGATATGACATTTTGGCAGAAACACAAATGGAAAATCCTTGCGCCGGTACTGATCGTACTGGTGCTGGCGGCGGCGTTCATTTTTGGCGACCGGAATATGCCGAAGCAGAAAGACCCATTGGCACAGCCGACCGTTGCTGCCCCGGTGGAGACACCGGCGCAGAACGCGGCGGAATCAAATACGCCGGACAAGGTTGAGACAGAACCGACGCAGACGCCCACAGAAAACGTCTCAGAGCCGTCTGACGACCCGCAGGCAGACAAACCCGCACGGACTGACACCGAGCCGCCAGAGTATCTTTCGCCGGAGGAAATCCAGGCAAGTGCAACCGGCGAATATGAAGAAGTGGGCGGCATGATGATCGACACCGGCACGGGCAAGGACAAGTACCAGACCGACCCCGTGCCGGAGGGCAAGCCAATTCCAGTCGAGCCGGAGGACGTGGAAATTGGCGATGCGGAATACACCTGCACCCTCTCCATCTCCTGCGCGACAATCCTTGACAATATGGACCTTTGTAATAAGGAAAAGCGTGAGCTGGTGCCGGAGGACGGCTGGATTCTGAAACCGATGACCGTCACATTTTATGAGGGTGAGAGCGTTTTTAACATCCTACAGCGCACCTGCAAACAGCAGAAGATCCACATGGAATTTGAGAACACGCCGATCTACAATTCCGCCTATATCGAAGGAATCAATAATCTCTATGAGTTTGACGTTGATAACACTTCCGGTTGGATGTACCGCGTCAACGGCTGGTTCCCCAATTACGGATGCAGCCGGTATCAGCTGCAAAACGGCGACGTGATTGAGTGGGTCTATACCTGTGACCTCGGAGATGATGTGGGCGGCGGCTACGCGACTGGAAGCGAATGAGAAACAAAGACGCCTTTTCAGGCTACCATCCGACGATCAATTTTTTATACTACGCGCTCGTTCTTCTCTTTTCGATGTGCCTGATGCACCCGGTCTATCTTGCGATTTCCTTGACCGGTGCGCTGGCGTATGACATCTATCTCAAGGGCAGAAAAGCGGTACGCTTTGCCGTCATGGGACTGCTTCCCATGGCGGCGCTTGCCGCGCTCGTCAACCCGGCGTTCAATCACGAAGGTCAAACGATTTTGACGTACCTGCCCTCCGGCAATCCGCTGACGCTCGAATCCATGTTCTACGGTGTGGCCGCAGCCGTCATGCTGGCAAGCGTCGTATTGTGGTTTTCGAGCTACAACGAGGTGATGACGTCAGATAAGTTCGTGTACCTGTTCGGGCGCGTGATCCCGGCGCTGTCTCTTGTGCTCTCCATGGCGCTGCGTTTTATCCCGAAGTTCAAGGCGCAGATGCAGGTCGTCTCCGAGGCGCAGGCGTGCATCGGGCGCGACACGAAGAACGGCAGCGTGTTCCAAAGAGTCGGGAACGCCGTCAAAATCTTCTCCATCATGGTCACATGGAGCTTGGAAAATGCAATCGAAACCGCAGATTCCATGCGCGCCCGCGGTTACGGTCTGCCTGGGCGCACGGCGTTCTCGATTTATCGTTTCGACGACCGCGACAAGGCCGCGCTTGCGTGGCTGATCTTCTGCGGCGCGTATCTCCTTTCCGGCTGGATGGCGGGCGGCACGTATTTCCGCTACTATCCGACCGTGAAAAGCGTTGTGCTTACCCCCATGACCGTGAGCTTCATGTGTGTTTATCTCGCACTGGTGCTGACGCCGGTGATTCTTGATCGGAAGGAGGACAGACAGTGGAACTCTTTACAATCAACCATCTGAGTTTTGCATACCCGGAGCAGGAAAAACAGGCAATCTCTGACCTCACACTGTCTGTCCGACCGGGGGAGTTTCTGGTGCTCTGCGGCCCCTCCGGGTGCGGCAAAAGTACGCTGCTGCGGCAGCTCAAAACCGTTCTCGCGCCGCATGGCCGCAGAAGCGGCGAGATCCTGTTCGATGGCAGAAATCTTGATTCCCTAGACCAACGCGAACAGGCCGAGAAGATTGGCTTTGTGCAGCAAAGTCCGGAGAATCAGATCGCGACCGACAAGGTCTGGCACGAGCTGGCGTTCGGCTTGGAATCCCTCGGCTACGATACGCCGACGATTCGCCGCAGAGTTGCGGAAATGGCATCGTTTTTCGGAATTCAGGAATGGTTTTACAAATCCGTTACGGAGCTGTCCGGTGGGCAAAAGCAGCTCTTGAATCTCGCATCCGTTATGGTGCTCCAGCCGAAAGTTTTGATTCTCGACGAGCCGACGAGCCAGCTCGACCCGATTGCCGCGTCGGATTTTCTTGCGACGCTTGGCAAGATCAACCGCGAATTGGGAACGACCATCCTCCTGACCGAACATCGTCTGGAAGAAGCGTTCTCCTTTGCGTCGCGTGTCGCGGTCATGGACGGCGGCAAGCTCCTTTGCACCGGCACGCCCGCCGAAGTGGGCGCGGAGCTGAAAAGCAGTGGGAACGCGATGTTCCTCGCCATGCCCGCCGCCATGCGCATCTGGGCAGCGTCGGATTCCAAAGCGACTTGCCCCATCTCCGTCTGCAACGGCCGAAACTGGCTGCTCGATTATGCGAAAACGCATGAGTTGCGACCTGTTCCGGAAGAAAAGAAAAACACGCCGAACGGCGAAACCGTCGTCTCGGCGCGGGAACTCTGGTTCAAATACGACAAAGACCTGCCCGACGTGGTAAAAGGTCTATCCTTGGAGCTGCACAAAGGCGAATTTCTTACGCTGCTCGGCGGCAACGGCACGGGCAAGACCACCACGCTCAAGCTGCTGGCGAGGCTGCAAAGGCCGTATCGCGGCGAGCTGACCATCACGGGCAGCGTCGGAATGCTGCCCCAAAATCCGCAGGCATTGTTTGTGAAATCCACGGTGCGCGCGGATTTGTTGGAGATTTTACCAAAATCCGAACGCAAAACTGAGCGGCTTGCACAAGTCGTTTCCCTCTGCAAATTGACCGAACTGCTCGACCGCCATCCGTATGACCTTTCCGGCGGTGAACAGCAGCGCGCAGCGCTGGCAAAAATCCTGCTTCTGAACCCGGACGTTCTGCTCCTTGACGAACCGACAAAGGGACTGGATGCGGAGTTCAAGCAGGTTTTCGGGCAGATTTTGCGGACGCTGCAAGCATCCGGCGTAGCGATCCTCATGGTCAGTCACGACATCGAGTTCTGCGCGAAATACGCCGACCGCTGCGCCCTGTTCTTTGACGGAAATATCGTCACAGAATCTACCCCAAAAACGTTCTTTTCCGGCAACAGCTTCTACACGACGGCTGCGAACCGCATTGCGCGCGACGTACTGCCAGATGCGGTCACGCCGGAGGACGTCATTGCTGCCTGCGGCGGTGCAGTCGAACCGGAACCACCCTTACCGGAATACCAGCGCATCCCGCCCGCGCCGGAGAAAGCGACGCGGACGGTGAAAAAGCTCCCGGTCTGGCGGAAGCTTCTTGCCGCCGTGTCCGGTGCCGCTTCGCTGGCGCTGATCGTGCAGGCCATCGGCGTGACGGATTTGACCAAGCTCATAGACGCAAACGGCATGACCGCGCTGGCAGGCGGGCAGCTCAAGCTCTACGGCATTTTGCTTGCTGCACTTCTTGTGTTTGCACTGTCCATTGGCCGCAAGGCAGACAGGCCGGACTATCTGGTGCAGACGCCGCTTGAAAAACGCAAGCTCCAAAAGCGTACCGTGACTGCCACGCTGCTCATCCTGCTTTTGATTCCTCTGACGCTGTTTGTCGGCGTGTACTACTTCGCGGGGCGGAAATACTACTTCATTTCGCTGCTCATTCTGCTCGAATGTATGCTGCCGTTCTTCCTGATTTTCGAGGGGCGCAAGCCGCAGGCGCGGGAGCTGGTGCTCATTGCCGTGCTTGTGGCGCTGAATGTTGCGGGACGTGCTGTGTTCTTTATGCTGCCGGAGTTCAAGCCGGTTGTGGCAATGACGATTTTAGCAGGTGTGGCCTTCGGCGGCGAAACAGGGTTCCTAGTTGGCGCGATGACCATGCTGGTGTCCAATATGCTCTTTTCCCAGGGGCCGTGGACACCGTGGCAGATGTTTGCAATGGGCATCATCGGCTGGCTGGCAGGTGTCTTGTACCGCAAGGGCGTTCTGCGGCGCGGGCGGCTGAGCCTTTGTATCTTTGGTGTGATCTGCTCGACCATCGTGTATGGCGGCATTATGAATCCTGCGTCTGCGCTCATGTGGGCGCACACGATCAACTGGAAAATTATTCTTAGCTATTACATTACCGGCCTTCCGGTCGATCTGGTGCGCGCCATGGCAACGTTCTTCTTCCTATGGCTGGGCGCGGAGCCGATGCTGGAAAAGCTCGACCGGGTCAAAGTCAAATACGGCTTGGCAGAGTAAGCAGTTTTGTGGAAATGCCATTTGGACTACAGAGATACACGATATGGGTCTTTTCTTTGTCCACTTTTTGGGGTATAGTTTATGTCCGCGGATCTCTCAATACAGCGAAAGAAGCACGGTATATGCGCAGAGGTACGTAAAATGACACGATTTGCAGATCAAGGCGAAAATTGACGATTGTAATTTATTTCCCATGCATTATGATGGTCGTAAGGCGTTTTGCCCGCAAAACACCGATCATTATACAAGGAGAATCAAAATGCAGTTGAATTTCGACAACTATCTTGATAAAATGCGCGGATGCTGGAACGGCAAAAATATCGGCGGTACGCTTGGCGCGCCGTTCGAAGGAATGCGCGGCGTATTTGATGTGCGCTATTATACCGTGTTCCAGAATTTCCTCATTCGCGCGTATGTAGACGGTCACGAGGCGCCTTATATTTCGGAAGGTACTGTCAAAAAAAAACGATCACCTTCGAAAATCTACAGCGCCGCCAGCAGTGGCTCACGCTGACGCTGCACACGCCCGAGGGCTGGGAGGTGCAGCCCGGAAAGACGCTGGCCGTCAATCTGGAGCAGGGCCACTGCAACGTGCCGCTGGCGCGCGTCACGCTGGAGATCACGCCGCATGCGCTGTCCCGGGCACGGAACGATCTGATCATACAGGTCGTATCTGAAGGACGCCCCACACAGCTGTTCATCCCCATCGTCCTGCTGGCAAGCAGCGATTACCAAATTCTCAGTGAGTGATCCCGTGCCGCCGTCCCATGGAATGTCCGGTCTGCTCCGGCACGCACATAGGCTGCGTTTTTTGCAATTCTCCATTGCTTGCGGCGCTTTTAGCAGGACGATAGGATGAAGAAAATGCGCGAAAAAAGAGTCCATAAATCACAGCCCGGGAGGATCCAAACGGTTCCTCCCGGGCTGCTCTTGCATATGCAGTTGTATTCCGATATCAGCAGGTACCTGCCTCCAACTCCTGCCGGACGGCGTCCATAAGCGCCGGAATAAATTCATAATTTCTGGGATACTTGTCGAAGCGGATCTCCATGCCCGCCAGCTTCTCGATCAATTCCACGACATGCTCATGCGAGGTGCGCTGCGCCAGCGCTTTCAGGATATCCACATCCTGAAGCGCGTCCTTGAAATTAAGCGCGCGCAGCGACGCGACCGGCCCGTCCTTTCCGGGGTAGACCGAGAAGGGGTCGCCGGACGGCACCATGCCGTCGCTGGAGCTTGTCAGATAGGGATCGATCACATACAGGGAGCGGTCGGTATGATAGAAATTATAGCCCCATTGCAGGAAGCCCTTGATGCCGAACTTGAAGAGCTGGACGCCGAGGATGCGGTTTCGGTACTCCGGGAAGGCAAGGAAGCGGTTGCCGACGGCTTTGTACTCGCCGCAGCAGTAATAGGCCCACTGGTTTTCGACCGGCTCCCGCAGGAACGGCTCGATGTGGTCGGTCGCGCTGACCGGAATGTCGATCAGTCCGTGCTTATAGAAATCGACGTTGGAGATCGCGTCCATGATCGGCCGTCCGCGCAGCATCGGCTTTACAAAGCGCCAGAGCGCGCGGTAGGTCTCCAGATGGTCCAGCCTCGGCTCGTCGGAGATGTGGAAGAAGGAATCCTCCAGCACGCCCTTTTCTGTCAGGAAATCCAGCATGGCCGGAAGCAGCTGCTTCAAAAATGCCTGATAAGCTTCGCTCTGCGCGGGCGTATGCCAGCCGAACAAATGCTCTTCCCTGCCGTCCACACGGACGTAGATGTTCGGCGCGGAGGTCATGCCCCACTGGGAATAGAGGTGCGCGATCTCGAAGCGGCGAATGCCGTTTTCGTGCGCGAGATCGATGTAGCGCGCGGCCCGCGAAAAATCAAAATCATAGCGTTCACCGTGCTTTTCGATCTGGACGAGCTGCACGCAGAGGCGCTCTCCGCCGATCAGCGTATCGAGTGACGGCGTGAGCATCGGCGTCAGGATGGTGTCAATGCCGAGATAGCGCGCCATCTGCATATATTTCCCGATCAGCTCCCAATGCGCCTCAGAATAGACCGGAACATGATGCGCCTCCGCGATGCTGTCCACATGGAGCCACTGCGTAAAATGCACGCTCTGCGCCGGAAGCGCGGCGCTGAGGATGCGCAGGGTCAGCACCGACGTCTCCGAATGTAACTTTTCTGGCGTTCCCGGCTCAAAATAGACGCGCTCCGCGCGGATCTCATAGTCGCCGGGCGCGGCATCCAGCGGCGTATCCAGCGAAAGCAGGACGGACGCAGGCCGGTCGGACAGGCGCAGTACGCCGCCGCTTTCCTCCAGCGGCTCGAGAATATCCGGCATAAGCCCCGGCTCGTCCGTCAGGATGTCTTCGTCGTGATCGGGATAGACCGGGTAGTCCATTGCCGCAAGTCGCAGCCGGTAAAGCCGGAGCGCGGCGGTCAGCGCTTCGTTTTCCGCGCCGTCCGGGCCGAAAACCCTTGCCGAAAAGCGGCAGAAAACATTGTAGTCCGCCCGCAGGATGATCTGATAGGAAAAATGCTCGCCGCGAAGGACCGTCTGCCGGGAAAGCTCCTGCTCCGGCAGGTCGGAAACGCTCCGGATCTTATAAAGGGAAGAGATCTGCTCGCTCCAAAGTGTCATGTGGTGTACTCCTTTTCTGTATCTGTCCGAACGCGGCCCAGCCGCCGGATCTCAAAACGCACCGGTCTCAGCGGGGATCGGCGTCCGACTCCTTTTTCAGAAGCGTTTCCTTGTAAATGCCGGGCGAAATGCCCTCAAAGCTCTTAAGGAAGTTCTGATTAAATCAGCGGCTGTGGACGGCGAGAGATTTTTCGTCAAGACAAGGTTTGAAAAACGTGGGAATACTGTATGTATTTCTCGTTTTTCAAACCGCAGGATTGGCGGAAAAGATCCATCGTCCGCGGTCGGGGATTTATTCAGAGGTTCCTTAAATACGCGGATAAACGTATTGACGTTCTCAAAGCCAAGCCCCTGCGCGCCTCTTTTGATATACGCCGTACACGCGCCGTTTTTTTCATCCGAAAAGCGATACGGCGCAGACTGGGACAGCTCCTGTGACAAAAGCCCCTGCACGGCAGGCGTGATCTCGTCGCTGTGGAAAAGCGGCGTATTGAGGCTGTCCAGTAAACAGCGGCCTGCTCCGCAGCATATTTCGGATGGAGGTCATATGTCTACAGTACCCTTTCGCCTGTAATTTTCAGTCTCACTATAAACAAGCCGTGCGCAAAATGCAATCTCTATTTTTTGACCCATCTGCAAATATCCACTTTGCATATCCATTGGTGGAGAAAAAGATTTCCACAGCTGAAGAGATCCTGCTCCGGGTCAATCGTTCCATTCAGGCGGAGGGCGTGTTTGCCGCAATCAAGGAAGATCTGAACTTCCGCCGATTTCTGACCCGAGGAAACGCCAATGTCACAGTGGAATGGTATCTTGTGAGCATGGCGTATTACTTTTCACACACACATACCGCTCCTCCGGGATGCGGCAGCGAGGCAGATGTATCCGATGCAAGCCCCGCTTGAAAATCTGTCTGCTTGCTGTGGAAATGTTTATTTTGCAGCGCGAAAGTATAGTTTGCGCTCTTGTTGATAGGCAAAATAAACAAATATAATGAAGCTGCAGAAGAATCGTGCAGGCTCTTGTACCAAAACGCCGCCGATCAGAGGCTTTGGAGAGGGAACGCACGGATTATTTCAGAATGGAGGACAGAAAATGAAAAAGACAGGCAGACGATGGCTATGCGGCCTCCTCACCGCAGCGCTGCTCGGAGGCATTCCCGCATACGCGGAAGGGGCCGCTCCCGTGCAGCCGCAGGAGGCGGAGCAGGCAGTGATGGACGTGTGGGTGCAGAATTCTGCGGATCGCGCCTTTGCCAGCTCGACCATGCCGGAGCAGGCGGCGCAGAAAATCGAGCTGTATGCCGCAAGAAACGAATACGAAGCGGCGCAGATTCTTGTCCGCAGCAGTGCAGCGCTGACCGGCCTCACGGTGCAGGCGACAGACCTTGCGAAAGCGGACGGGACACCGCTGGACGCCTCCAACATTACGATCTACAGCGAGTATTCCGCACCCGCTGGCGGCGTGATCGGTGATGTGGAAAGCACGCCGGATGGCAGCGATCTGTATACGGACGCGCTGCTTCCCAATGCGCCGCTGGACGTTGCGGAAAATACGACGCAGCCGTATTGGGTGCGCGTATATGTCCCAAAGGGACAAGCCCCCGGCGTCTATACCGGTAGCCTGCGCGTATCGGCCGGTGAACGCTCCGAGGAGCTTCCATTCTCCGTGAAGGTCTACGCTGTGACGATTCCGGATACGGACGAATCGAGCTTTAAAATGATAAACTGGTTTTCCACAGCTGGTACGGACTTCGGCGCGCTGGAATCTGCGGTGCCGAATCAGTATGATGTGGAGCTTTTCGACGAGAACTGGTGGCGCGTCATGGAGAGTTTTGCGCGGGATCTGGCCATTCACCGGAACAACGTGATCTTTATGGACGCGGAAGCGCTCCTGATGCCGGAAAGTACGCTTCTCGGCAGCGACAGCCGCAAACCGTATGTGACCGGCACAGACGGCAAAATGGCGGCCGGAAAGTATCTTTTCGACTGGAAGAACTTCGACCGGATGGTAGACCTCTTTCAAAATGCAGGCGCAATGCAGTACATCTATCTGGCCGGCAACAGCAAGGTCATCCGCGGCGCAGACGACCAGATGCAGCTGTATGTGCTGGAGGACGGCGGCAATGGGAAGCTTGTCCGCGTCCTGAAGCCGATCTATACCGATCAGGCAGCGCAGACCGTCAACCCGGAGGCGGAGGAATACCTGAAAACGATGTTCCGCGCCCTGCGCAGCCACATGTCCGAGCGCTACCCGCTGCTTCTGGACAAGCTCTATGTCTCCGCGCTGGACGAGCCGCATGTCAGCGCGCAGAATATGGCCTCCAACTGGTACTACAGCACGATCCGCGAGGTTTACCCCGAGGCGCTCAGCAATGAGGCCCACGATCGTTTCACAACACAGATGACGGAATCGACAACGCTCTGCCCGGTGCTTAATACCTATGAAGAAAACCAGGCGTATTATCAGAAGGAGCGCAGCAAGGGCCGGGAGCTTTGGTATTACACCTGCATCGGCCCGCAGGGCGACTATCTCAACCGCTTTATCCCTTATCATCTGGTCAAAACGCGGCTCATTCCGTGGTATGCCTACCAGATCGGCGCGTCGGGCTATCTCCACTGGGGCTATTCCTACTGGGGCCTCAAGGACACGATGAACGACATGCAGACCGGCGACGAATGGCTGGTGCGGCCGGACATTCCCAACTATGACGTGTTCACCAGCGTCCGCAATGAGGCGCAGCTCGACGGTCTGGAGGACTATGAGCTGCTCACCCAGCTCGGCGCAAAGGACCCGGAGGCCGCAAAGCAGGTGGCCGGTCAGCTCATCCGCAGCGCAACGCTGTATACAAGAGAGGGTGCCGCGGCGACGGCCGCGCATAAGACGCTTCTGGATCTGCTGACGGGCGAAGCCGCAGAGCCGATCGCGGTCGAGCTTTTCCGGGACGATTTCGCCAATGGATACGACTACGCATGGGATAGAGATGGAATAGCCGGAACGCAGTGGTCCGTGCGGGATGGACGGTATACCTATTCCGGCGCAGGGACAAACGCAACGGCCATGAGCACGCTGCACAGCCAGACGCTGCGCGACGGCAGGATCGATTTCACCGTAAAGCTCGGCGATGCGATGAACGGCGACCAGAGCATGTGGGCAGGACTCTGCTTCCGCAAAGCAAATGCCGCCGACACGGCGTTCCAAAGCGGCTATACGCTCTGCATCCGCAAAAACGGCGGCCTGCTGCTCTTCCGCGGCAGCCCGTGGAAGGTGCTGTATGAAGGCTCGGCAGATCTGGATACGCAGGAAGCTCTCCAGCTGTCCGTATCCATGAACGGCGGGCGCATCCGCGTCTGGAACGGGAGCCGCCTCCTGATCGACGCCGAGGACACGGACGCAGAGGCGCCTGCGGCAGGATATCTCAGCCTGGTCGGGACCGGTATTCAGGCGGAGTTCTCCGCTTTCCGGCTCAGCAGCTATCACGGCGTGGAAACGCCCTGCGTGAGCAGCGCAGTTATGCGTGACCAGAGCTATCAGGACAGCTTTGCGGCGGAGACCGGAATCTGGCGTTATCAGGGCGCGGAGATCCGGGACGGCGCGCTGCGTTTTGCCGGAAGCGACAATATCGGCAGCGCTACGTTGGAGGGGCGCGTGTTCTCAGAGTGCGAGGTCAGCTTTACCTGCGATCTCAGCGGCACACAGACGACCGCAAATGCGGAGGATCACTGGGCCGGACTGACGCTTGGCAGGGAAACCATGTACGGCGATATCTGGGGCTATGGCGGATATTTGCTGCTCCTGCGCAAAACAGGCCGCGTGGAGCTGCTGTCGGCGCGCGGTGCGCTGGCCTCCGCGCAGCTCGAAAGCGCCCTGGACGGCCCGGCGCAGGTGCGTGTGGTCCGGCGCGCCGGGACGATTGAGGTCTATGTGAACGGCGCAGAGCAGCCGGTGCTCTCGGCAAGCGCGCCGGACTACACGGAGGGCTTCTTGTCCCTCAACGCCTGCGGCGGTGAGGTCTCGTTTGACGATTTTGCCGTGACAGGTGTCCGGCAGAACGAAAACAGCGTGCTGCTGGACGATTTCAGCGGCGATCTCGGCAGGTGGAAAAAAGTCAAGGAGCCGGAGCGGATCGCCGTTGCGGATGGAAAGCTGTGCACCTCCGGTGTGCTGGTCAAGGTCGACGCCGAGAACGGCGTTCAGGGCAAGGGCGTCTCGCCGGATCTGGTCTATACGGAGCGGACGTTCCAGAATGTCCGCATCGGCTTTGACGTTCGGCTGAAGGACATTGCGCTGACGGAGAACTGGGCGGGCGCGTACTTCCATTCCGGCGGAACGGACGGCTTCTGGAGCAGCGGCGGCTATCTGGTCTATTTGACAAATCTCGGGAATCTGGTCGTATACCGCGCGGGCAGTCTGGCGTCCGCAAGCATTGCGGCAGATCCCATGAAGCAGACCGTCCATCTTGAGGTGGAGCTCCGGAACGGAACGATCCGCGTCTATGTGGACTATGCGGCGCAGCCGCTGATCGAGGTCAAGGACAGCACATTCACGGGCGGCTATTTCGGCCTCTGCTCCGACTTTGCCGACGCGGAGTTTGACAACATCTACTATCAGGATCTCGGCGAGGTCGAGCAGCCGGAGGAGCCGGAAAAGCCGGTCGTCTGGGACGAGGCGTTTGAGGACGATTTTGAGGCGGGCGTCGATTTGTGGACGCTCGTGAGCGATGCGGCGGGCGCGCTCTCCGGTCTGAACGGCAAGCTGCGTCTGACCGGCACCAGCGGAGCCGACCCGGCGATCGCTGCGCTGACGGGGTACGCCTATACCGATATGGACGCGGAGACGGAGCTTGTGCTTCCGTCCAAGTCCTCCGGCTGGGCGGCGCTTGCGTTCGGGCGCGAAAAGTGGAACGACTCCATCTGGTCGAACGGTTATTTTGCCTATGCCTGCTACGATCAGCAGACCGAAAAGGCCGAGATCAGGCTGTTCAAGGCCAATACCGGCGACGTCGGCAGCGCCGCCTTGGACTGGACGAAGGGCGACACGGCAAAGCTCCGCGTGGTCGTATCGGAGAAAACGATCCGCGTTTACTTCGCGGGCGGCGAGGAGCCGGTCATCACTTATCGGGACGAGGCCTATCAGGGCGGCTTCCTTGGCCTGTGCGCCTACATGAGCCGCTGCCAATTCGACAGCTTCCGTGTCAAAAAGCCGGACGCGCAGGAGCAGCCGGAGCAGCCGGAGCAGCCGGTCGTGTGGGACGAAGCGTTTGCGGACGATTTCGAATCCGGTGCGCAGGCATGGGTGGCCGTCAGCCCCAATGCCGGGACGATGGCCTGCGAAAGCGGTGCGCTGAAGCTGACCGGCACAAGCGGTGCCGACCCGTTCATGGCGGCGCTGAGCGGACGGGCCTACACGTCGATGGACGCAAGCGTCGGGCTGACGCTCCCGTCCAAGAGCGCCGGATGGTCAGCCGTCGCATTCGGGCGCGAGAAGTGGAACGACTCCATCTGGTCGAACGGCTATTTTGTCTATGCCTGCTATAACGAGGCAGCCGGAAAGGCGGAGCTGACGGTCTTCCGGATCAATGTTGGCACG
>ERZ780083.120-NODE-120-length-28302-cov-8.410663_pt1 | contig 28302 bp, 25 predicted proteins | sample MGYA00511838_ERZ780083 | MGnify/ENA primary metagenome ERZ780083 (study PRJEB29588, sample SAMEA2152602) | human gut metagenome | biome: human gut; feature: human-associated habitat; material: faeces | place: Denmark | collected 2008/2010 ...
ATCTAGCCGTTCGGGAAGCCGATGACGGTGCAGATCTTCATTTTATCGCCGACATAGCGCTTTGCGCCGGGAACGTGGCAGGGCGGGATACATACGCTGGCACAGTTATACTTGATGGCCTGATCGCACAGGGCGCGGATCTCACCGGAGGTGCAATCGACGCGCAGCAGGGTATGGTCGCATTTTTCAAGGATGTCTTTTATATCCATTTCAGGTTCTCCTTCTCAATTATTGCACAGCTATTATATCCTTTTCCACTGGCATATTCAAGTGCCGCGTGAGAATAGATTTAAGCAGGACAAGTGCAAAGCGCTTCCTTCTATCTATTACAAGAAAAGGACGGCTACATAATGGACATGATATCCCCTAATAATTACGTGAAGCTCTGCGGCGTCATGGCCGGCAGGCCTGCTTATTCCCATTCCAGCCGGGGGCAGCAGTTTTATATCTTCCCGCTGGAGGTGCAGCGCCTTTCCGGCAACACGGACACGCTGAACATCGTGGTGCGGCCGGAGCAGCTTGCGCTGCTGGAGGCGGAGGCGCGGCGGCTTCCTGTGGAAGCGGAGGAAGCGCCCGTACCGCCGGAGTGCCCGGCGGCCTTCCGCGGGCTTCCCGAGGAGGAGATCGTCACGGCTGCGCAGAAGGATGCGCAGGAGGCGGAGCGCCTGAGTCAGGGAAAGCGCCGCAGCAGCTATCCCGCGCTTGCGCTGCTGGCGCTTGCGCTGGCCTTGCAGGCGGCGGTGTTCCTGATCGAAGGAGGAACGCTACGGATCGTTCTCCGACTTGTGCTGGCAGCGTTGGCGGCGGGGGCGCTGATCTGGATGCTCCTGCTGCGGAGAAAAAACCGGGAGCTGGACGCGCAGCTTGCGCGCGCGCAGGAGCTTTTGCAGAAATACGGCGTAAAGACGTATGGCGAGCTGGTGCCGCTGGCGGCGGAATACTGCGCGCAGCTGCGCCTTTATGCGCAGAAAACGAAGCAGCATGAGACGCGCTGCGCGGCGTTTGAGGAAGAGCGCCGCCGTGTTGCCGAGCAGAAGGCGCGGCTCCTCGGTCAGATCTCAATGCTCTCGCCGGAGGCGGCCGCGGACACGGAAGCGGCGCACCGGGCCATTGCCGCCGCGCTGGCGGCGCTCGATGCAGTGGAAAAGGCCCGTCAGGAGGAAAATGCGGCGAAGAGCCGCTATGAGGCGGTCTGCGCGGCGCTCAGCGGCGTCAAGCCGGTGCAGGCGCCGGAGATGGATCTGACGGGCTATGAGCTTGGCTCCGTATCCAACGAGCTTCTGCGGCTCAATTCCTCGCTGGCGGACGTCCGCTCCCAGCTCGACCAGAGCCGGGGACGGGTGGCGGCGCTGGGCGATCCGGCGGAGCTGGAGGCGAAAAGGGAGGCGCTGACCGCGCGCGCGGAGGCGCTCACAAAGCGCTATGACGCGCTGGAGCTGGCGCTTGGAGCGCTGGAAAATGCGAACAGCGAATTGCAGACGCGCTTTTCGCCGCAGATCAGCGCGCTGGCGGGAAAGCTTCTCGGAGAAATGACCGGCGAACGCTATGACACGATTTTACTTGGAAGTGATCTGCGCGCAGAGGCGCGTGAAAAAGGCGAGCTGGTCACGCGGCAGCTGCTGTATCTCAGCGGCGGAACCGCCGATCAGGTCTATCTGGCTGTGCGGCTGGCTATCTGCAAGCTGGCGCTGGGCGAGGATGTGCCCATCGTGCTGGACGACGCGCTGGTGCGCTTTGATGATGAACGGATGCGCGCGGCGCTGACGCTCCTGCGGCAGGAGGCCGGAACGCGGCAGATCATTCTGTTTACCTGCCAGAAGCGGGAGCAGGCGGCACTGGAACAAATTCAGGCGGCGGAGCGTCAGAATTGACAGGAGGCGATTTCCGTGAAATCTGGTATGTCGATCAGAACGGCGAGAAAATGGGTGCGGGCTTTTGGAATATGCGCGGTGATCGCCGCGCTCATGCCTGCGCTTTTTGGGACGATCCCGGCTGCCGTGGTATGCGTGACGCTGGTGCTGTTCTTTCTGGCAGCGGCGGTGTATACGGCGCGGCGCTGGCTGCGCTGCCCGCACTGCGGGCGGGCGCTGAACCGAAACGACGGTGCATTCTGTCAGTTCTGCGGACAGAGTCTGGAGCCGGAAAAAGAGGACGGAAAATAAACGATGGAGAATATGAGAATTTTCGTGGTGGAGGACGATGCGGTCATCGCCTCCGCCGTCAAAAGGAGCGTGGAGGCGTGGGGCTGCGACTGCCGCGTGGCGCAGAATTTCCGCTGCGTTTTGCAGGAATTTGCCGCCTACGATCCGCAGCTCGTGCTGATGGACATCACGCTTCCGTTTTATAACGGCTATCACTGGTGCAGCGAGATCCGGAAGCTGTCGAAGGTGCCGGTGATCTTCCTGTCGTCGGCGTCGGACAATATGAACATCGTCATGGCGATCAATATGGGCGGCGACGATTTCATCGCCAAGCCCTTCGACCTGAACGTGCTGACGGCCAAGGTGCAGGCGATGCTGCGCCGGACGTATGAATTCGCGGGCCAGAGCAGCCTTCTCGAACGCGGCGGCGCGATCTTGTCCGCGAACGACACGTCGGTCTCCTATGAGGGACGACGGCTGGAGCTGAGCAAAAACGAGTACCGCATTTTACAGGTACTCATGCAGGCCGGAGGCGCGGTCGTCCCGCGCGAGACGCTGATGCAGCGTCTCTGGGAATCGGACAGCTTCGTGGATGAAAACACGCTGACGGTCAATGTGGCGCGGCTGCGCAAGAAGCTGGAGGGCATCGGCCTGACGGATTATATTGCGACGAAAAAGGGATTGGGGTATTCGGTCCGATGAAGGAGCTTGCGATGTATCTTCGCGCCCGCGTGTGGGTGATCGTGCTGCTGGCGCTCAACAGCGCGGCGTATGCCGCGATGGCGGATCTCGGCGGGATGGCGGCGGAGAACGTCCGGTACGCAGCGCTGCTGAGCACGGTCTGTGTGCTGGCGGTCAGCGTGTGCGATTTTCTGCGCTTCCGGCGCAAGCACCGGCTGCTTTCGGAGATCTGCCGGAATGCGCGCCTTGCCGCGCAGAATCTGCCGGACTGCGGCGCGGACGCGCTGGAACACGATTATCAGGCGCTCATCCGCGCGATGGCGCAGGACCGGGCGGAGGCCGTCTCGCGGATGGACCGGAAAATGGCCGATCTGAGCGCGTATTACACGCTCTGGGCACACCAGATCAAGACGCCCATCGCCGCCATGCGCCTGCTCTTGCAGCAGGAGGGTGCGGAAAACGGCGAGTTGGGCCAGGAGCTGTTCCGCATCGAGCAGTATGTGGACATGGCGCTGGGCTATGTTCGGCTGGACAGCGACAGTAGCGATTTTCTGCTGCGGCGCTGTGATCTGGACACGATCCTGCGCCCGGCCGTGCGGAAATTCGCGCCGCAGTTTATCCGCAGGCATCTGACGCTCCGGTACGAGCCGGTAGGGAAGACGGTGCTGACGGACGAGAAGTGGCTCGGCTTTGTGATCGAGCAGGTGCTTTCCAATGCAGTCAAGTACACGCCGGAGGGCGGCACTGTCACGGTCAGCTGCACGGACGCGCCCGCGCTTTTGATCTCGGATACCGGCATCGGCGTGGAGCCGGAGGATCTGCCGCGCGTGTTCGAGCAGGGGTTCACCGGCTACAACGGCCGCGCCGACAAAAAGGCGACAGGACTGGGCCTGTATCTGTGCAGGCGCGTGTGCCGGAAGCTCGGCCACACCATCGCGATGGACTCGCGCGTCGGCGAGGGGACGACGGTCACGATCGGTCTTGCGCGGACAGAGCGGGAGCATGAATAACGCCAAGCTTACAAAACTGTAAGCTGCGGGAGCCAAACTGTAAGCCAAATCGATGGCACGCAGCTTGGCTTCTTTGTATAATGACTCCAGAAAGTGAAACGAAGGAGTGAGCTTCATGCTGAAGAAATGGAAGCAGATGAAAAAGGAATCCAAGGAAAAGGGCGAGACGTTTTCCGACTGGCTGGCGCGGCTTCTGACCGATGACCGCGATCTGGACCGGATGGCCTGTTCCATGACGGCGTATCTGGAAAGCGAAAATACGGATACCGCGCTTTTTATGATGTAAAGGAGAAAGAAAATGACACTTCTGGAAGTCAATAATCTGAAAAAAATCTATTCCTCGCGCTTTGGCGGTGCGTCGGTGCAGGCGCTCTCGAACGTGACCTTCTCGGTCGAGCAGGGCGAATATCTGGCGATCATGGGCGAGTCCGGCTCCGGCAAGACGACGCTGCTGAACATCCTCGCGGCGCTCGACAGGCCGACCTCCGGCGAGGTGCTGTTGGACGGCAAGGTGCTCACATCCATCAAGGATCGTGAGCTGTGCGCCTTCCGGCGCGACAATCTGGGCTTCGTGTTTCAGGATTTCAACCTCCTCGACACGTTCACGCTGCGCGACAATATTTTTCTGCCGCTGGTGCTGGCGAAGAAGCCGTATTCCTACATGCGCGCGGAGCTTCAGCCCATCGCAGAAAAGCTGCGCATCGAGGACATCCTCGACAAGTATCCCTATGAGGTCTCCGGCGGTCAGAAGCAGCGCGCCGCCGTCGCGCGGGCGCTCATCACGCATCCGCAGCTGGTGCTGGCCGACGAGCCGACCGGCGCGCTCGATTCGCGCGCGACCGACGAGCTGCTCGACCTGTTCGAGAAGATCAACGACAGCGGCCAGACTATCCTGATGGTCACGCACTCGGTCAAGGCGGCCAGCCACGCCAAGCGCGTCCTGTTCATCAAGGACGGCGAGGTGTTCCACCAGCTCTATCGCGGAGAAATGAGCCGCGAGGCCATGTACGGCAAGATCGCCGACACGCTGACAGTCCTGCAAAGCGGGGTAGAAGGCCATGAATAAGCTGTTTTATCCGAAGCTTGCGGCGCAGAATCTGCACAAGAACCGGCAGTTCTATCTGCCGTACATCCTGACCGTGCTCGGCACGGCGGCGGCGTTCTACATTCTGGCGGCGCTGACCAACACAAAGCCGACATCCACGCAGACGCGGTATTATTATCTGTCGGTCTATATGAGCATCGGTCTGGTCGTGGTGGGCCTGTTTTCGGTTATTTTCCTGTTCTATACAAACAGCTTCCTGATGAAGCGGCGTGGCAAGGAGCTGGGCCTTTACAATGTGCTCGGTATGGGAAAGCGGAACATTGCCGCCATGCTTGGCTTTGAGACGATGTATGTGGCGCTGATCGGTATTGTGGGCGGCATTGCGCTGGGTACGCTTTTGCAGAAGCTCATGACCATGCTCGTGACGAAGCTGATGGGCGGCGTGGATGTTAAGTTTCCGTTCCAGCTCTCGCCGGCTGCCATGGCGCTGACGGCGATCCTCTTCGGCGCGATTTTGCTGCTGACGCTGCTGGTGAATCTTGGCCGCGTGGCAAAGCTACGTCCGGTCGAGCTGATGCGAAGCGGAAGCTCCGCTGAACGTGAACCGAAAACGCGCTGGCTGCTGGCGGTGCTCGGCGTGGGCTGCCTCGGCGCGGGCTACTGGATCGCAGTGGCCGTCAAAAGCGCGATGGAGGCGCTCGGCCTTTATTTTGTGGCGGTCCTTCTGGTCATCCTCGGCACCTACTGCCTGTTTACGGCCGTGAGCATCGCGGTCTTGAAGCTGCTCCGCAGCAACAAGCGCTACTATTATCAGACGGGCCACTTTATCGGCGTCTCCGGTATGCTCTACCGCATGAAGCGAAACGCGGTCGGCCTTGCCAACATCTGCGTGCTGTCTACGATGGTGCTGGTCATGGTATCCGGCACGCTGTCGCTGTATCTCGGAACGGAGGCCTCGATCAATGTGCGCTATCCGGCGGACATCAACGTAAACATACGGTATGACGCAGAGCTGGAGCCGGGACAGAAGCGCTTTGACGGTGAAAAAACGCTGGAAAGACTGGTGGATGCCTGCGACCGCCTCGGCGTACCGGCTACGGGCGCAAAGGCAGTGTCCAGCCTCTGCTTTACCGCGCAGTGGACGGGCAGCTGCTTCCAGACGGTGAGCGTGAACGACCGCTATGATTCTTTTTCCAACTCGACCATGCTTGTTTTTCTCCCTGCAAAGGATTATGAGTCGATGACCGGAAAGCATGTCGATCTGAACGAAAACGAAGTCCTTGCGGCGGGCAAAATGCCGAAGGAGCTTTCCGATACGCTGATGCTTGATTTCCGTGAGCGCGAGACCGCGGAGCCGGTCGGCATCGAGTATTTCAAGATCGTGGGAACGGATGCGGAGTTCGAGGGCCTGCCGCAGTATAAGGTCTACATTGCGACGATCTATTATTTCATCGTGCCAGACGACGCGGCGCTCGACGGGCTGTGGGCACTTCAGGAGAAAGCCTACGGCGAGCGCGGAGGCAGCAGCATCGAATGGTATGCCTATCTCGATACCGGCGCGAGCGCGGAGGAGAATCTGCGCCTCTGCGGCTACGACGAGGCGCGTGCTGCGGGGCAGTACTACACCTCCGATATGTCGGGCAAGGCGCTGAACAATCTGGATTTTGTTGGCATCGCCTCCGACAGTGACGTCGGGCACTGGGACATTTATACGGCCGAGCCGCGCGACTCGCAGAAGGGCGAGATGATCGCCATGAACGGCGGCTTCTTCTTCCTCGGTATTTTCCTCGGCGTGCTGTTCATCATGGCGACGGTGCTCATCATCTATTACAAGCAGGTCTCCGAGGGCTATGAGGATCGCGCCCGCTTCCAGATCATGCAGCAGGTCGGCCTTCAAAAATCAGAGATCCGCCGTTCGGTGAACCACCAGCTTCTGATCGTGTTCTTTGCGCCGCTGCTGGTTTCCGCTGTGCATGTGGCGTTCGACTTCCGGCTGATCCGGATGCTGCTGACCTTCTTCCAGCAGAACGATGTGATGCTTATCCTGCGGTGTTCGCTTGGGACGTTCGGGGCGTTTGCCCTGCTGTACCTGATCGTCTATCGTGTAACAGCGAGAGCTTATTATAAGATCGTTGAATAAAAAGAGAAATGCACGCCGGTAACGGCGTGCATTTTTTCTGCTTTTTTGGGAAAGCGGCTTCAACCCCGCTTTCTTTCCCGCATGGGAAACAGCCTCCGGCGGCATACTTTTTTCTGCCAAGACAGAAAAGATATGGCAGTCAGAGACACACCGCGCCATTCCGGCGCTTTATTCTACGCTCTTTTCCGTCGGATAGAGAACGCGCACACCGGCCTGCTCAAAAAACTGCATCCACCGATCCGGGGGACATATATTGGTAACAACAATGTCCATCGCCTGAAGCGGCGCAATCTCCACGAAGGAGATCTTGTCGAATTTCGTACCGTCGAGCGCGAGGATGCGCTGCTTGGCGGCGCGGAGCATGGACTGCTTGGTCTGTGCATGGAACTCGCTGGAATCGGTGATCCCGGCGTCCGGGTCGATGCCCTTGCAGGACATGACGACCTTGTCCACATGGAACGCGCGCAGCATCTGCTGTGTCTGGTCGCCGATGAGCGCGAGAGATTCCGCCTTGAGCCGTCCGCCGGTCAGCATGATGGTCCAGCTTTCCGCGTTGGCCAGCTCCACCACCAGCTCCACCGAGTTCGTAATGACGGTCAGGCCCTTTTTCTCCTTGAGCCGCCGGGCGATATAGAGCGAAGTGGAGCTGTCATCCAGCATGAGATGGTCACCGTCGTCGATCAGCGTGCTGACCAGCTCCGCGATCTGCGTCTTGGCGTCTACGTTCGTCTTGTTGCGGATGGTGTAGGAGAGGTCGGTCTTGGTGCTGTTGCCGAGAATTGCGCCGCCGTAGGTCTTGGTGGCGAAGCCCTCCTTTTCCAGCTTGTCCAGATCACGGCGGATGGTCTCCTCCGTGACGCCGTAGTAGGCTGCAAGCTCGCTGACGAGCACGCGCTGCTCCGCGCGGAGCTTTCCGAGAATCTCGTTTTTCCGTTCAATTGCAAGCATAGTCCGATCCCATCCGATCTGTAAAAAGCTGGCGCTTCGCAGCGCGGGCCTTGCCGTCAAAGACGGAAAACGCCGCAGCGAATGCCGCAAAAACCACATAAAACAACATCTATCCGCATTATAACACGCGGGCACCCTGAAAGCAAGCCGCAGCCGGAAGAAAAAGCCTGTCAAAAAACGGCGAAGAAATGCGAAGCGGGCAGAAAAAAGGCTTGCAAAAGGGAAAGGGGTCTGATAAAGTAATTGTGGTTTTATGTAAATCGAAAAGCCAACAAATTTCCACCCTCGGAGTGTTCTGATATGCTGTTTTCCAGTCTGCCGTTTTTGTATCTGTTCCTGCCGCTGTGCGTGCTGTTTTACTTTCTGATGCCGTCCATCCGCGCAAAGAACGCGGTGCTGCTGGTATTCAGCCTCGTATTCTATGCGTGGGGTGAGCCGGTCTATGTCCTGCTGATGCTGGGCGTGTCGGCGGCGAACTGGGCGTTCGGACTGCTGATGGAGCGGCTGAACAAAAAGGCCGTGCTGGTCTTCGCCATCGTGTTTGACCTTGGCTGTCTGGCGGTTTTCAAGTACGCCGGCTTCCTGGTGGAAAACCTCAACGCGCTGGCAGGACTATCGCTGCCGGTGCCGAAGATCGCGCTGCCCATCGGCATTTCCTTCTATACGTTCCAGATCTTATCCTATATCGTGGATGTCTATCGCGGAAGCGTCGGCGTTCAGCACTCGTATCCGCGCTTCCTGCTTTACGTCAGCCTGTTCCCGCAGCTCATTGCCGGGCCGATCGTGCGCTACAGCGATGTGGAGAAGGAAATGAGCGCCCGAAAGACGGAACCGGAGGAAATTTTCTACGGCGTGACGCGCTTCTGCATCGGCCTTGCAAAAAAGATACTGATCGCGGACTATGCGGGAAAGGCCGCGTCGCAGCTGCTCGACGGCAATCTGGCGGCACAGTCCACGCTTGGCGTCTGGTTTGGGGTGCTGCTGTATGCCTTTGAAATTTATTTCGATTTCTCGGGATATTCCGATATGGCGATCGGTCTCGGACGCATTTTCGGCTTCCGGTATCCAGAGAACTTCCGGCTGCCGTATATGGCGAAGTCCATCACGGAATTCTGGCGGCGTTGGCACATTTCGCTCAGCAGCTTTTTCCGCGATTACCTGTACATTCCCCTTGGCGGCAACCGGCGGCACGTCGTTTTGAATCTCGCCATCGTTTGGGCGCTGACGGGCCTGTGGCACGGTGCAAGCTGGAACTTCGTGCTGTGGGGACTTTACTTTTTCGTGCTGCTGGTGATCGAGCGGTTGACAAGAAAGTATCTTGAAAAGATCCCCGGCGTCCTGCGCTGGGCGGCGACGTTCCTGCTGCTGGTCATCGGGTGGAATATCTTCTATTTCACCGACGGGACGCGGCTGCTGGAGAACTTCCGCGTGATGCTCGGCGCGGCCGGAACCGGCTTTGCGGACGAGCAGCTGCGCATCAGCTTCATCAACAATCTTCCGCTCCTGATCCTCTGCATCCTCGGCAGTACACCGCTGCCGCAGATCGTGGGCAACACGTTCGGGATGCTCTGTGCGTCGAAGGACGGAGGAGGGAAGAAGTCCCGCATCTATGTGGCCGTGACCTATGTGTACGACCTGCTGCTTCTGGCGCTCTGCACCGTGGCGCTGGTCAGCTCGACCTTCAACGCATTTCTGTATTTCCGTTTCTGAGGAGGTGGCCGCTTTGAAAAAGCTTTACTATGCGCTGCTTGGCGCGCTGCTGGCGCTGATGCTGGGTGTCGGCGTCTGGTCGCTGTTCGGAAACGGGGAGACGGTCTCTGGTGTGGACGGCAAGCAGCTTGCGCAGAGGCCGGAGTTCTCCTTTGCGGCGCTCTTTGACGGAAGCTATCTTCCGGCGCTGGAGGCGTATTATACCGATCATTTTCCGATGCGCGACACGCTTCTGACGGCGGGAAAAACGCTCAATAAATTTTATTATTACTCCGGCTCGGAGGAGAACACCATGCTGATCGTAAGCGGCAGCACCGGAGCCGAGCAGGGCGGCGAACGTCTTGATGCCTCGCTGACGCAGCCGGAGCAGACGCCTGCGCAGCCGGATGTTCAGGAGCCGGAGGAGATACCGGAGCAGCCGACGGACGATCCGGAAAACAATGTCCAGACCCCGCAGGAGCAGACGCCCGGCAGCGAGCAGCCCGCGCAGCCGGAGGAGGATACGCCTCCCGAGCTGGACGAGCCTACGGAGGAGGATGCCAGCTGGGCCGGAAACGTGATCGTGGTCGGAACGCGCGCCATGGAGATCCCGTCGGCAAATGACAGCATCATCGACAGCTATGCGGCGGCGGTCAATTCTCTGGCGAAGGCCATGGGAGACGGCGTGCGCACGATCTCGCTCGTGACGCCGAACGGCGGCGAGTTCTATTCCCCGGAGAGTATGCACACGGGGATCCACAGCCAGAAGGCCATGATCGAGCGCTGCTATGACGCAATGGACGACGCAGTCGTGACGGTGGACGCCTATACGGGCCTGCGCGACCATGCGGACGAATACATCTATTTCCGCACGGATCACCACTGGACGCAGCTCGGCGCGTATTATGCCTATCAGCAGTTCTGCAAGGCGGCGGGCTTTGAGGCCGTGGCGCTGGAGCAATTCCAGACGGGCGTATACGAGAATTTTGTCGGCTCCATGTATACCTTCACCAAGGGCTATCCGCAGAGCCAGACGCTCTATGACAACCCGGACACGCTGACGTATTATCTCCCGATCTACGAAACGCACGCGAAGTATTATGCGGACTCCACGCTCCAGAACGGCGTCCCGGTCAGCGTCGTCTATACCCAGCTGCCGGAATCGACCTCGAACAAGTATCTCTGCTACATCGGCGGCGACACGCCGGTGTGCGTGATCGAGTCGGCAGCGGAGGGCGGCGCCTGCATCGTGCTGAAGGAGTCCTACGGCAATGCCTTTGTCCCGTTCCTGACCAGCCATTACAGCAAGATCATCGTCATCGATCCGCGCGAGTTCAACCGTGACGGAAAGCCGTCGATGGATCTGACAGCCTTTGCGAAGGAGCAGGAGATCGACGATCTGATCGTTATCAACTATCCTTATATGATCAACAATACGGCGTATATTTCCTGGCTCAACCGCCTGGTCGGCGCAGATTCCTGAAATATCGCAGCTCGCTCTGAAATATCCGCCCTCTGACGGACTCAGACCCTCCGGCACGGAGAATTTCCGCGCCGGAGGGCTTTTCTGCATTTTAGATATCCCGGAGCAGGGCATAAAGACACAGCGGGATAAGATGCTAAAAATGATATGCCCTTTCTGCGGGGCGCTTCGGCGGCAAAGGGATACACCGGCCCGGCAGCCTGTGCAGGTACGCTTGGGCGCGGCAAAAGAGGAGCCCGTGCGCGCTGCCGCCGGGGCCAGCGCTCCGTAAACAGGCAGTCGGTGAAGAAAGCGCCGGAGTCTGCGTGCACGCTTCGCGCAAATGTGCCGGGATACGGTACATCCGGACAGAATGCGCGAAAAAGGAAGGGAAACCTTTATGGATATATTATTTTTGATATGGGAAGCAAGCAATTAGCATTTCTGTTTCCCTGTCAATTCGCTATAATTATATCGATTAGGAACATAAAACTTTTTATTGGAGGAGACGCAATGAGCAAGGAAATGGAATACCGGATCGAGCATGACTCCATGGGAGAGGTCAAAGTCCCCGCCGACAAATACTGGGGCGCACAGACGGAACGCAGCCATGAGAATTTCCCCATCGGCGTCGGCATCGAGACCATGCCGAAGGAGATCGTCCATGCGTTCGGCATCCTGAAAAAAGCGGCGGCGCAGGCCAACCACGAGCTGAAGCCCGAGAAAATGACGGCGGAAAAGCTGACTGTGATCGAGCAGGCGGCCGACGAGGTCATTTCCGGCGCGCTTCTGGAGCATTTTCCGCTGGTCGTCTGGCAGACCGGCTCCGGTACGCAGTCGAACATGAACTCGAACGAGGTCATTGCCAACCGCGGCAATGAGCTTGCAGGCAAAAAGCTCCTGCATCCGAACGACGATATCAATATGTCTCAGTCCTCCAACGATACCTTCCCGACGGCGATGCATATCGCGGCGGTCGAGGCCATTGAGGGCAAGGTCCTTCCGGCCATCGATCTGCTGACGGCCACCTTCCGCCGCCTGGAGGAGGAAAACCGCGGCGTGGTCAAGTCCGGCCGCACCCACCTTCAGGACGCGACGCCGATCGAATTCTCGCAGGAGATCTCCGGGTGGCGCAGCTCGCTGGAAAGGGACCGGAGGCTGCTGGAGATCGCGCTTCCGCCGCTCAAGGAGCTGGCGCTCGGCGGTACCGCCGTCGGCACGGGCCTGAACGCTCCGAAGGGCTTTGATAAGCTGGTCGCGGAGAAGATCTCCGCCCTGACGGGCCGCGAATTCGTGACCGCAGAGAACAAATTCCATGCGCTGACCTCCAAGGACGAGCTTGTGTTCGCACACGGCGCGCTCAAGGCGCTGGCGGCGGACATGATGAAGATCGCAAACGATGTACGCTGGCTGGCCTCCGGCCCGCGCGACGGCCTCGGTGAAATCTTCATCCCGGAGAATGAGCCAGGCTCGTCCATCATGCCCGGCAAGGTCAATCCGACCCAGTGCGAGGCCGTCACGATGGTCGCCGTACAGGTCATGGGCAACGACGTAGCCGTCGGCATGGCCGCTTCGCAGGGCAACTTCGAGCTGAACGTGTTCATGCCGGTCTGCATCTACAATTTCCTTCAGTCGGCGCGTCTGCTGGCGGAGTCCATCACCTCCTTCAACAACAACTGCGCCGTCGGCATTCGCGCCAACCGCGAGAAGATGCACCACAATCTGCACAATTCCCTGATGTTGGTCACGGCGCTCAACCCCTATATCGGCTATGAAAACGCGGCCAAGACCGCAAAAAAGGCGTATAAGGAAAACATTTCGCTCAAGGAAGCATGCGTGCAGCTCGGCTTCCTGACGGCGGAGAAATTTGACGAAGTATTCCATCCAGAGCAGATGGTCTGAGATTGCGAGGAACGTACATGACATTCTCTTATTTTCCCGGCTGCACGCTGAAAACGCGCGGAAAGCAGCTGGATATCTATGGCCGCAGGGCCTTTGAGGCACTCGGCGTCGAGCTTCAGGAGCTGCCGGAATGGCAGTGCTGCGGCGCGGTGTATCCCATGGCGCGCGACGAGATCGCAACGCGGCTTTCGTCTGTCCGTGCGCTGGCCTCCGCGCGCGATCTCGGAAACGAGCTGGTCACGCTCTGCTCCGCCTGCCACCACGTCATCAAGCGGGTGAACGGCGATATGAAGAACGACGAGGTGCTGGCCTCCCGCGTACAGAACTATCTGAAGCTCGAAACGCCGTATACCGGCGAGACGAATGTGCTGCACTATCTCGAGGTGCTGCGCGACCGCGTGGGCTTTGACGAGCTGGCGAAAAAGGTCGTAAAGCCTCTGACGGGCCGGAAGATCGGCGCGTACTACGGTTGCCTGCTGCTCCGGCCCAGTCGGGAGCTTGGCTTTGACGATCCGGAAAATCCGACGATCATCGAGAATTTCATCCGCGCCATCGGCGCAGAGCCGGTCTATTACGGGCTGCGCAACGAGTGCTGCGGCGGCTACTCGACCATCGAGGGCAAGGAATTTGCACAAAAACAGGTCGCAAAAATTATGAACAATGCCAAAGCCAGCGGTGCGGAGGCGCTCATCACGGCCTGCCCGCTCTGCATGTATAATTTGAAGGAAAACGCCGTGGACGGCCTGCCGGTGTACTATTTCACCGAGCTGCTGGCCGAGGCGCTGGGCGTGAAGGAGGATGCCGAATGAATCAGAAGCTGATGGACGACATCACCCGCATCGCCGGTGTGAATCCCAGAAAGTGCATGAAGTGCGGCAAATGCTCCGGCGCGTGTCCGGCGTATGACGAAATGGACTACCATCCGCATCAGTTTGTGGACATGGTGGAGAATGGCCGCATCGATGAGCTTTTGAATTCCAGAGGCATTTACCGCTGCCTGAGCTGCTTTGCCTGCGTCGAACGCTGCCCGCGCAGCGTGGAGCCGGCGGCGCTCATCGAGGCGGTGCGCCTTGCCGCCGTCCGGAAGCAGGGCGGCGACCACCTGAAGCCGGAGCAGATCCCGGCGCTGCTGGACGAGAGCCTGCCGCAGCAGGCCATCACCAGCGCATTCCGCAAATATAAGAAGTAAGGAGGGAAAACAATGCAGAGGATCGGCGTATTCGTATGTCACTGCGGCACCAACATTGCCGCAACGGTAGACGTGGAAGCGGTCGCAAAGGCTCTCGGACAGGAGCCGGGCGTTGTTTTCGCTACCGATTATCCCTATATGTGCTCTCAGAGCGGTCAGGATATGATCCGCGACGCCATTCATGAGAAAAAGCTCACGGGCGTGGTCATCTGCTCCTGTTCGCCGCGTATGCACGAGCAGACCTTCCGCAAGACCTGCGAGAAGGCGGGGCTGAACCCCTATATGGTCGAGATCGCAAACATCCGTGAGCAGTGCTCGTGGATCCATAAAAACCGCGAGGAAGCGACGGAAAAGGCCGTCATTCTCGGACGGGCCGCCATCGCCAAGGTGCAGCTCAACGCGCCGCTCACGGCAGGCACCAGCCCCGTTACCAAGCGTGCGCTCGTCATCGGCGGCGGCATCGCCGGTATCCAGACCGCGCTGGACATTGCGGACGCGGGTTTTGAGGTCGATATCGTCGAGAAAAAGCCGACCATCGGCGGCAAAATGACCCAGATCGACAAGACCTTCCCGACGCTCGACTGTGCGGCGTGCATCCTGACGCCGAAGATGGTCGATGCGGCGCAGAATGAAAAGATCCACATTTATGCGTATTCCGAGGTAGAGGCGGTCAAGGGCTTCGTCGGAAACTTCCATGTGACCATCCGCAAAAAGGCGCGCTATGTCAACGAGGACGTCTGCACCGGCTGCGGACTCTGCACGGAAAAGTGCCCGCAGAAAAAGGTGCCGAACGAGTTCAACCTCGGCCTGGACAACCGCCGCGCCATCTATATCCCGTTTGCGCAGGCGGTGCCGAAGGTGGCGACCATCGACCCCAATTACTGCACCATGCTGAAAACCGGCAAGTGCGGCGTCTGCTCGAAGGTCTGCACCGCCGGAGCCATCGACTACAAGCAGAAGGACGAGCTTCTGGAGCGCGAATACGGCGCGATCGTCGCTGCGACGGGCTTTGACCCCATCTCGCTGGACAAGTTTGACGAGTTTGCGTACTCGAAGAGTCCGGACGTGGTCTCGAGCCTCGAATTCGAGCGACTGATGAATGCGGCCGGCCCTACCGGCGGCACGCTGCTGCGTCCGTCCGACGGAACGCATCCCAAGACCATCGTGTTCGTGCAGTGCGTCGGCTCCCGCTGCGACGGCGGAGAAAAGGGCAAGCCGTACTGCTCCAAGATCTGCTGTATGTATACGGCAAAGCACGCGATGCTCTGCCGCGAAAAATATCCCGATACCGACGTCTATGTGTTCTACATCGACGTGCGTACGCCGGGCAAGAATTTTGACGAGTTCTATCGCCGCGCGGTCGAGGAATACGGCGTGCATTACATAAAGGGCATGGTCGGCAAGGTCGTGCCCGAGGGTGGAAAGCTCAAGGTGCAGGCATCCGATCTGATCGGGAACCAGCAGCTGCACATCGACGCCGATATGGTCGTGCTGGCCGCGGCCATCGAGCCGGACAAGAGCGCAAGACCGCTCGCCACGATGCTGACGGCTTCGATGGATACCAACGACTTCTTCACCGAGGCGCATCCGAAGCTCCGTCCGGTCGAAAGCCCGACGGCGGGCGTGTTCCTCTCCGGTGCGTGCCAAGGCCCGAAGGATATCCCCGAGACGGTCGCGCAGGCCGGAGCGGCGGCCTCGAAGGTCATCGGCCTTCTGTGCAAGGACAGCCTGACCTGCAATCCATGCGTGGCGCAGCCGGACGAAATGATGTGCAACGGCTGCTCCAACTGTGAAAAGGTCTGCCCCTACGGTGCGATCACTTACATTGACAAGGAATTCCGAGGCCCGAACCTCACGACTCTCATCCGGCGCGTGGCGCAGGTCAACCCGGCGGTCTGCCAGGGCTGCGGTGCATGTACTGTTGCGTGCATGTCCGGCGCGATGGACCTCAAGGGCTTCTCGAACAGACAGATTCTCGCGGAGGTGGATGCGATATGCAAGTAAATGAAGGCTGGAAACCCACCATCGTGGCGTTCTGCTGCAACTGGTGCTCGTATGCAGGCGCGGATCTGTCCGGAACGAACCGACTGACCTATCCCGCAAATGTCAAGATCATTCGCATCCCGTGCTCCTGCCGTCTGAACCCGATGTTCATTCTCCGCGCGTTCCAGCGCGGTGCGGACGGCGTGATCCTCTGCGGCTGCCATCCCGGCGACTGTCACTATACGACCGGCAATTACTACGCAAGACGCCGTATGACGCTGCTGTTCTCGATGCTCGACTATCTCGGCATCGAGAAGGAGCGCACGCGCGTCGAGTGGGTCTCGGCGGCGGAGGGTGCAAAATTCGCCGCGACGATGAATGACTTTGTGGAGACCATTACAAAGCTCGGCGAAAACCGCAGATTGGAGGACCTGAGATGCAAAGAGTAAAGGAAAAAGCAATTCAGCTTCTCAAGGACGGTGTTGTTGACCGGGTGATCGGCTGGAAAGCCGGCGAGTTTTTCTACGATCTGACGCCCGCTGTGTTCACCACTGCGGAGGAGGTGGAAAAGGATTTCGTTTGGAGCGTTTTTTCCGCTGCAAACGTCTCAAAATATCTGATCGCCGAGTCAAAAAAGGGCGGCCGGATCGCGGCCTTCCTGAAGCCGTGCGATTCCTATTCCTTTGTGCAGCTGTGCAAGGAGCACCGCATTGCGAAGGAGAATGTCTACGTCGTCGGCGTACAGTGCGACGGTACCTGCGACATCGAAAAGCTGAAGGCCCTTGGCTTTAAGGGCGTGACCGGCGTGGAGGAACGCGGCGAGGAGCTGCTCGTCTCGACGCTGTACGGCGAAAAAACCGCTGCGAAGAAGGACGCGCTGCTCGAACGCTGCACGGTCTGCAAGTCGAAGCGGATCGCATATTTTGACGAGCTGCTCGGCGAACAGGGCGAGGACTGCGGCGACGCGCGCTTTGAAGCGGTCGAAAAGCTGGAGGCTATGACGCCGGAGGAGCGTTTTGCGTTCTGGCGCGGCGAGCTTTCGCGCTGCATCCGCTGCAACGCCTGCCGCAATGTCTGCCCGGCGTGCTCCTGCGAGAAGTGCGTCTTTGACAACCACGCGCTCGGCACCGACAACAAGGCCGCTGCCGACGATTTTGAAGAGAATTTCTTCCACATCATCCGGGCGTTCCACGTTGCTTCCCGCTGCACCGACTGCGGCGAGTGCTCCCGTGTCTGCCCGCAGCACATCCCGCTGCATCTGCTCAACCGCAAGTTCATCAAGGACTCGAACGAGCTGTACGGCGTCTATCAGGCCGGAGCCGATTTTGATTCCCGGCCGCCGCTGATGGACTTCCGCAAGGACGACTGTGAGCCGTCCGTCGTATACGAGAGAGGAGGCGCGCAGGCATGAAAAAAATTGCAAGATCGGAGCTGAACCGGCTCTTTGCCGCCATTTCCTCGAAGCAGACGCTCTATATCCCCGCCGACGGCAAGGGCGAACAGGCATATTTCACCGTCTGGCAGGAGGGAACGGCGCTTTCCGGCGCGCTCAATACGGCGCGCAGCGCCAAGGACCTCTTCTTCCCGCAGGTCGAAAACCTGATGGGCTTTAAGGTCACCGGCAAGCAGATCGATCTGATCGAGACGCGCGACGAAACGGCGCCGTTCGTTCTGTTCGGTGTGCGCGCCTGCGACTGCCGGAGCTTTGACATTCTCGACAGCGTGTTTCTGGCGGAGCCAGCGGACACTTACTATCAGAACCGCCGGAGCAATGCGACCGTCGTGACGATGGCCTGCTCCGAGCCGGAGGAGACCTGCTTCTGCGGGGCGTTCGGCATCGACGCGGCAGAGCCTGCGGGCGATGTGACGTGCTGGATGGACGCGGAAAGCCTCTATTGGCGCGCGAACACCGAAAAGGGCGAGGCCTTGACGGCGGAGCTTTCCATGCTGGAGGACGCCGACGGCGCTGCCGTCGTGGCCCAGCAGGAAAAAACGCGCGAAATCCTCAAAAAACTGCCGCTGGCTGGGCTGAATCTCAGAGCCGTGGGCGCCGGGAAGACCAAGGCGCTGTTCGACCGGCCGGAGTGGAAATCGCTCTCGGAGGCATGTCTCGGCTGCGGCACCTGCACGTTCGTCTGCCCGACCTGTCAGTGCTATGACATTCAGGAATTCAATAACGGAAAGACGGTGCGCCGCTTCCGCTGCTGGGACAGCTGTATGTATTCGGACTTCACGAAAATGTCCGCCGGACAGCCGCGCCCGACGCAGCTCGAACGTTTCCGTCAGCGCTTTATGCACAAGCTGGTCTACCATCCTGACAATCACGAGGGGACGTTTGGATGCGTCGGCTGCGGCCGCTGCCTGCAAAAGTGCCCGATCCATATGAACATCGTCAAGGTCATCAAGGAGCTGGGAGGTGCGGAAAAATGAGAAAAGACCCTCTGATCCCGATGATCGGCGTCGTGACGAAGATCCGCGTCGATACTCCGGACGTCAAGACCTTCCGAGTGGTCGGCCTCGACGGGAAAAAGCCCTTTGAGCATATCCCCGGCCAGTGCGCGATGCTCTCCATTCCCGGCGTGGGCGAGGCGCTGTTTTCCATCACCTCCAGCCCCACGGAGGAGGCATTCGTCGAATTCTCCATCAAGAAGTGCGGCTGCGTGACCGAGTGGCTCCACGGCATGGAGGAGGGCCAGCAGATCACCATCCGCGGGCCTTACGGCAACGGCTTCCCGGTCGATACCGCGTTCGCGGGAAAGGACCTTCTGTTTATCGCGGGCGGCATCGGCCTTGCGCCGCTTCACTCGGTCATCAACTACTGCCGCCACTACCGTGACCGCTACGGCAAGATCGACATTGTCTATGGCTCGCGCTCCAAAGAAGATTTGGTCGACTATCAGGAAATCCTTGACGAATGGTGCAGGGAGGACGGCATTTCCGTCCATCTGACCATCGACCGTGAGCAGCCGGAGTGGGACGGCCACGTCGGCTTCGTACCGAACTACGTTAAAGAGCTCGGCTTCACGACCGATAAGACCGTCGTCATGTGCGGCCCTCCCATCATGATCAAATTCACGCTGGCGGGCCTGATGGAGCTTGGCTTCGCACGCGAACAGGTCTACACCACGATGGAGCTGAAGATGAAATGCGCCCTCGGCAAGTGCGGCCGCTGCAACATCGGCGACAAATACGTCTGCAAGGACGGTCCGGTGTTCCGCTTCGACCAGCTCGACGAGCTGCCCAACGAATATTAAGGAGAGAACGCAATGGAAAACATGGTGAACGTTTTTCTGTTCGGCAAGAAATATGAGGTGCCTGCAAGCCTGACCATCATGGAAGCGATGGAGTATGCGGGCTACCAGCTCGTGCGCGGCTGCGGCTGCCGCAACGGCTTCTGCGGCGCGTGCGCCACGATCTACCGCATCGCGGGCGACCGGGAGCTGAAGGCGTGCCTTGCCTGCTCGACGAAGGTCGAAAACAATATGTATGTGGCGACGCTGCCCTTCTTCCCGCTGGTGAAGGCCGTCTACGACGTGGAAAAGGTCAAGCCGACGGAGCAGATCATGATGCAGCTCTATCCCGAGATCTACGCCTGCGTCGGCTGCAACGCCTGTACCAAGGCCTGCACGCAGGGGCTGAACGTCATGCAGTACATCGCCTACGCCCAGCGCGGCGAATATGAAAAGTGCGCCGAGGAGTCCTTCGACTGCGTCATGTGCGGTGTCTGCTCCTCCCGCTGCCCGGCGGGCATCTCGCATCCGCAGGTCGCCATGCTGGCGCGCCGTCTCAACGGCAAATACCTTGCGCCGCACTGCGAGCATTTGGATGAGCGCGTGCAGGAGGTCAGGGACGGCAAATTCGAGGCCCTGATCGAAAGTCTGATGGAAAAGCCGCTTGACGAGATCAAGGAGCTTTACAACCATCGTGAGATCGAAAAGTAAGGAGGGAAAAGCCATGTATACCGATCCGAAAATTCAGGAATCCATCCGGCTGGTGGAGGCGCACCGCGAGGAAAATGCAAAGCTTGACCCTCGCCGCATGACTGCGGAGGAGAAGGACGTTCTGCTCCGGACGTTCCATCCCGATTACCGTGAGAACCAGTTTACAACGCTCCGCATCGGCCCGAGCAAGGGCAGCAAGGTTCCGCTGGAGCTGGCGGCGCTGCTCGAGGGAAAGCCCCGCATCCAGGAAAAGCTGCCCGATCTGACGAACCCGGACTATGACGCGGACGTGCTCATCATCGGCGGCGGCGGCGCCGGCTGCTCGGCGGCCATCGAGGCGCAGAAAGCGGGCGCGAAGGTGCTGCTCGTCACGAAGCTCCGCATGGGCGACGCCAACACCATGATGGCCGAGGGCGGCATTCAGGCGGCAGATAAGCCGAATGATTCCCCGGCGCAGCATTTTCTGGATGCCTACGGCGGCGGCCACTTCGCTGCGCAGAAGGATCTTCTTTACAAGCTCGTCATGGACGCGCCGGAGGCCATCCAGTGGCTGTCGGAGCTTGGCGTGGAATTCGACAAGACGCCCGACGGCACCATGATTACGACCCACGGCGGCGGTACCTCCCGCAAGCGTATGCACGCCGCCAAGGACTACTCTGGCGCGGAGATCATGCGGACGCTGCGCGACGAGGTGCTGAATCACACGGATATTCAGGTCGTGGACTTCACCTCCGCCATTGAGCTTATCAAGGACGAAAACGGACACTGCGCGGGTGCGGTGCTCCTGAACATGGAGACGAAGGAGCTGCTCATCGCGCGGGCAAAGACCGTCATCCTTGCGACCGGCGGTGCGGGACGCCTGCATTATCAGGGCTTCCCGACCTCCAACCACTACGGCGCGACGGCCGACGGTCTGATTCTCGGCTACCGCGCGGGCGCGAAGCTTCTGTATCCGGATACACTTCAGTACCATCCCACCGGCGCGGCCTTCCCGGCGCAGATTTTCGGCGCACTGGTCACGGAAAAGGTACGCTCGGTCGGTGCAATGCTCATCAACGCCGAGGGTGAGGCATTCATGAACCCGTTGGAGACGCGCGATGTGGCGGCGGCCTCCATCATCCGGGAGTGCTCCGCACACGGCAAGGGCGTCAAGACGCCGCTTGGCGATGCGGTCTGGCTGGACACGCCGATGATCGAGCTCAAGCACGGCGCGGGCACCATTGAAAAGCGTATCCCCGCCATGATGCGCATGTTTGCAAAGCACGGCATTGACATCCGAAAGGAGCCGATCCTCGTCTATCCGACGCTCCACTACCAGAACGGCGGCCTGCACATTTCGGTCGATGGGCAGACGGACGTGGAGAATCTCTTTGCCGCAGGCGAGGTCGTGGGTGGTATCCACGGACGCAACCGCCTGATGGGCAACAGCCTGCTCGACGTGATCGTCTTTGGCCGCAACGCGGGCCAGCACGCAGCCGAAAAGGCAAAGTCCGTGACGGTCGGCGCACTGACGCTCGAACATGTCGCGGCCTTTGAGGCCGAGCGTGAGGCCGCCGGGATCGATACTGGCAAGGTCTCGCCGCAGCTGCTCCCGGACTACACCAGAAAGGTCAACGCCTGAATAGAAAAAGTATGCGGCGCTGCGTTTGCAGCGCCGCATAGAATGTGAGAAAAGAGAAGCGAGGATAAAATCTAATGTCTTTTTCCATAAACGCAGCCAGCTTCCTGATGCTGTCCGTCTTTGCGATCGCGGCTTTCGGCTACATTCTCGGAAGAATCACCATTAAGGGCATCAGCCTCGGAACGGCGGGCGTATTTGTGATCGCGCTGATCTACGGCGGCTTCTTCGGCGTCCATTTCAACTCCAAGTTCGTGATCGAAAAGGCCAACTATGCGTCGCAGGCGCTGAAGATCGTTGAAAATCTCGGCCTTGTGTTCTTCGTTACCTCCGTCGGCTTTATTGCCGGGCCGAACTTCTTCAAGAACATGAAGAAGAACTTCAAATCCTATGTTCTGCTGGGCTTTGTCATCATCCTCTCCGGCGGCCTTGCGGCAGTGCTCTGCATTTTCGTAGGGCGGCTGATCGAGAGCGGTACACCGGGCTATGATCCCAAGCAGCTCACCGCCATCGTGACGGGCCTCCTGTCCGGCGCACTGACCTCCACGCCTGCGTTCTCCGCGACGAAGGAGGCCGTTTCCGCGCAGTATCAGGATGCGGTCACGGTCGGCTACGGCATTGCGTATCTCTTTGGCGTCATCGGCGTCGTGCTGTTTGTGCAGCTGATGCCGCGCATTGTCCATGCGGATATGGCCGAGGAGGTGCGGAAGATCACGCATGTGGAGACCGGCGACGTGGCCAAGTTCAAGGGAAGATTGCTGGAATTCGACGATTTCGGCTTTACGCCGTTTGCGGTGGCTGCGGTGCTTGGGATCCTGCTTGGTTCTGTCAAGTTCTTCAACTTTTTCTCGCTGACGACGACCGGCGGCACGCTTCTGATCTCGCTCGTATTCGGTCATTTCGGCCACGTTGGCCGCGCCGACCTTATGCCGAGCAAAAAGGTGCTGGAAACCTTCCGCGAGCTGGGACTCATGGTGTTCCTGATCGGCGCGGGCGTTTCGGGCGGTATGAGCTTCGTGCGCTACTTTAAGCCGATCTATTTCGTCTACGGCGTGGTCATGACGCTGCTGCCAATGATCCTTGGATATCTGGTGGCGAAATTCGTGCTGAAGCTGAATCTACTGAATATTCTCGGCTCGATCACCGGCGGCATGACCTCGACGCCGGCACTCGGTACGCTCATTCATGTGGCGGGCACGAGCAACGTCGCCTCCGCCTACGCGGCGACCTATCCCATCGCGCTGATCGCGGTGGTGCTGGTCACGCAGCTGCTGGTGCGGGTGTTCTGAGCGGATCTCGCAAAATATATGAAAAGTCCGGAAGTCGTTGGCTTCCGGACTTTTTGTGCTTATTTTTTCAGTGCTGCGATCAGCTCCAGCACGCCGTAGACGAGCGGCTGGTGCAGCAGATAGATCCAGAGCGAATGCCGCCCGCACCAGCGGAAAAAGCGCAGAAGAAAAAAGTCCTGCGCGCGGCCGGGAAGCAGCGTTCGCTTCTCGCGGTAGAACGTCCGCCCGAGCACAACGCCGAGCAGAAACCAGCCGAGCTGCGGAAAGACCGGGAAGTAGTCGCTGGAGGTAAAGCCGGGATAGAGAACGCCAAGTGGGAAGAGCCATCTGACCTCAAAGACCATGCCCTGAAGCAGATAGCCCACGACGATGCAGACGGCGGAGACGGCGCAGATGGCTGCGGTCGGCAGCTTCTTAAAGAGGGGATAGAGCATCATGCAGATGCCGAGCAGATGCAGCACGCCGAATTTCACAACGACATCCGCGCCTGCCATATGGAGCAAATACATGCCCCACGTCACAAGCGTAATAAGCATCCCACATGCGAACACCAGCGCACCGCGCCGGAAGCTCCGAGAGCCGAGCGTTGCGCAGCAGCCGGAGAGTATGACGAAGATCGCGCCGCCGTACTGCTGAATGAAGGCATACAGCGGCGGAAAATGAAGCTCCTTCCCGAAGAAAAAGCCCAGATCGAACATGAAATGAATGAAGATCACGCAGAGAATGCAGAAGCCGCGCAGAGCGTCCAGCTCCCAGATGCGTTCACGTTTTTCCGGCATATCGGCCTCCTGAACAGATGTGCGGGCCGGAAGGCCCGCACATGCAGATATCGTGTTATTCCTGTGCGGCGGCGTCCTGCGCAGCCTGACGCTCCGCCTCTTCCTCCTCGAGGACGCGGTAGGCGACCTTGCCGACCAGCGTCTTGGGAAGCTCCGTGCGGAACTCAATGTCATACGGCATTGCGTATTTGGCGATCTGGCCGCGGCAGTAGTCGAACAGCTCCTGCTTGATGGCGTCGGACGGCTCATAGTTCGGACGAAGCACGACGAACGCCTTGACCTTCTGGATCTTGTACGGGTCCTTGACGCCGATGACGCAGGAGAGGAGGACCTTCTCATGGCCGTCGATGATGTTTTCCAGCTGGCCGGGATAGACGTTGTAGCCGGAGGTGATAATCATGCGCTTGATGCGCTGCGAGAAGTAGACAAAGCCGTCCTCGTCCATCTTGCCGAGGTCGCCGGAGTGCATCCAGATGCGTCCGTCGGCATGACGGCGGAGTGTGTTGGCCGTCTCGGACTCGTTGTTCATGTAGCAGAGCATGACCGACGGGCCGCTGATGCAGATCTCGCCCTCCACGTTGGGATCGACCTCGTCGGTCGTGCCGGGCTTGACGATCTTGTAGTAGGTATCCGGGAAGGGAACGCCGATGGAGCCGACGCGGTTATAGTCCTTCGGGGTCAGGCAGCTGGCCGTGACGCACTCGGTCAGGCCGTAGCCCTGACGGATCTGGACGGAGGCGTTGTGCGCCTTCAGGAATTCATCAACCTTCTTTTTCAGCTCGATGGAAAGGCTGTCGCCGCCGCAGAACACGCCCTTGAGGCAGCTGAGGTCGGCATTTTCCAGCTTCTCCGCGCGCAGCAGCGCTTCAAACAGCGTCGGGACGCCCGGAATGATGTTCGGCTGCTTTTTGATGAGCAGATCGGCGTAGGTCTTGACGTTGAACTGCGGGACGAGGATGCAGCACGCGCCGCCAATCAGGGCGGTGTGGATGCCGATGCCGAGGCCGAAGCCGTGGAACACCGGCATGACGGAGAGCATCTTCATGCCGTCGATGGGTGCAAAGCCGGAGGCCGCGATGGTCTGGAGGCCAAGAGCGTTGAAGTTCAGGTTGCTGAGCATGATGCCCTTGGTGGTGCCGGTCGTACCGCCTGAGTAGAGGATGGAAGCGCAGTCATTCGCGGCGGGAAGCTTTTTCGGCAGCGGAAGATTCTTCCTCCGACCCATGCGCATGAACTCGCTCCACCAGATGTAATTGCCGCGCCGCGGCGGTGCGGGGTATTTACGCGCCTTGGTCAGGTCGTAGCCGACGGCAAGCGCCAGCGGAAGCTCGTCCTGAATGCGGGCAAGGAGCAGCTTGCAGTCGGAATTCTGAAGCTCCGGCATGACGGAGGCGACCTTCGTATAGAACTGATCGAGGGTCAGGATCGCCTTGGAATGGGAAAAATCAAGATAGTGACGGATCTCACCGGCTGCGGACAGCGGGTGGATCATATTGGAGATGGCGCCGATGCGGTTGAGCGCATAGAAGCTGTCCACCGCCTGCGGGCAGTTCGGCATACAGATGGTAACATGGTCGCCCTTGCCGATGCCGAGTGCGAGATAGGCCTTGGCCGTCTCGTCGATGCGGCGGATAAATTCCGCGTAGGTCGTCTTTTTGCCCATGAATTCATAGGCGTAGTTTTTGGGGAACTTTTCTGCGGCCTTGCGCACCATGCCGTAGAGGCTTTCCTTCGGATAGGTCAGGTGATGCGGGGTATTGCCATAATACTTGAGCCACGGCGCAGAGGAAGAAATGCTCATATTTGTCATCCTTTCTGTTTTTACAGATACACACCCTCGGGCGGCCCCCTCCGGAACGCCCCTGCGAAATTCCGGCTCACACACACCGCCGGAATACCGCGTCTAAAAAGTATACCATTTCTTTCGTGCAACCGCAACACTTTTCCTGCTTTTCAGGATAACGCGGCGCGATCTTTGCGCACAATGGGCGCGGTCAGCGATTCAGAAGCCGCGCGATAAACGTCCGGCGCACCTTCATCGCACCCTTTGGACAGAACTCCTGACAGCAGAAGCAGTGGATGCAGGCGGAGCGGTCAATTTTCGGGAGCTTGTTTTTCATTTTGATGGCCTTGGCAGGGCAGATGTTGGCGCATTTGCCGCAGCCGATGCATTCCGGCGCATGGACGCTGGGGTCGGAGCGGAAAGCTCTGCGCGCAATGGAGGCGGTGATCTTGCCGATGATGCCGCTTCCAACGTGGAACGCTGCAATCGGCTTCTGAGCCTCGGGCACGTCAAAGTCGGGCTTGCGCAGCGCGGCATAGTCGCCGCACACATGCAGCTCCGCCGCCGTCGGCGGGATCAGACCGCGCGCCAGTGCTGCTGCGAGCGTCGGCACATCTTTTGCTGTGAGGCCGATCAGATCGGCGCAGAGCAGGTCGAGCTTGTGAGACGAGTACGCTGCCGCGATCGCGCCGAGGTGGACGGGGGTGCCCTGCGTGGGGCCGTTTCCCTCCATGCAGACGACGGCGTCGCAGATGCACAGACGGGGCTTGAAATACTCGTTCAGGTCAATGAGCATATTGGAAAAATCGCCTGCGTCCGGGTATTTGTAGTGGTATTCCGGCTTCATGGTGCCGGGAATGACGCCGAAGAGATTTTTCGCGGCGTTGGACATGCCCATCATGCCGTGGCTCTTGAGCTTGCAGAAATCAATGATGGCATCAGCCTTGTCGAGCCACGCGGTGTAGGTGAACTGATGCGCACAGACGGCGTCCGGGAAGCTGGCGATGGCCTGAGAGAAATCCTGATTGAGCTGCGCACCGTATTTTTCGCATTCGTGCATTCCGGTCACGTCGTAGACGTGCGCCAGATGCGCGGGCGTGTAAAGCCCGCCGGGACTGTCGCCCAGAACGACGCTGGCTCCGCGCGCGGTCAGCATCCGCACAAGCTCGCACAGCAGCGTCGGATGCACCGTCGCGGCGCCCTCCGGCGGCATGGCAGAGACAAGATTGACCTTGACGGCGATGCGCATACCGGGCTGCACCCAGTCCAGACCGCCGAGCGGTGCAAGCACGCTTTCCAGTGCGCGGCGGCAGGTTTCCGCTTCATATTCATCACAGCGGACGATGGAAACATCTGTATTCATTCGGCTCGTCTCCGTTTTCAGCATATTTTTCACATCATATCACAGTTGCGGCTTGATTTCAAACAGAAGCGTGTCAAAATACACAGTGTTTACAAATTGGTGAATATCTGTTATAATAAAATGTCAAAACAAGGTCTGAACGTGCGAAAGACGCGGCTTTTTGTAATGGACCAAAAGAAAGGAGCCTTCTTATGGACAACAGAGACGGCTTTGACATCCAAAAATTGGACCGTGAGGTAGATGAACTCCTTTCCGACGTAAAGAATCTTCTGAATGAAAACGCAGAACCTGTGAATGAAAGCGGGGGAGAGGACGCTGCGGATGGGGATGCAGCTGCGCCGGAGCTTCCACAGGAGGAGGCGCCTGAGACACCGGCATTTCCGCCGGAGGCAATGTCGGACGCGACCGTGGTGTATAAGCCGCTGACATATTATGAGCAGTCCAAGCCTGCCTATCAGACCGCACGCCGTGCGCAGTATGAGCGGGAGCGGGAGCAGCAGCGTCAGGAGCGGGAGCGCCTGAGGCTCGAACGCGAGGCGGAGGAGGAACGGAAAATGCAGGAGCTGGAGCAGCGGAAGAAGAATCCCCGCCGGCGTACCCGTCCGGAGCCTCCCGCAGACGAGCAGGACTACGCGAAATGGCTTTATGAGCAGGGAAACGGAGAGGAAACGGTATACCAGCGCGAACAGGTCGCCCAGCGCGAGGAGCGCCGGGACGAGCCGCAGCCGGAGAAGAAAAGAAAGCGCCATCCGGTGCGCGCCTTGCTGCTGGTGCTGCTGACGCTGGTCGTTGCCAGCGCGGCGGCGCTGCTGATCATGGCAAGGCAGCCGGAGAGCGAAAACGCGCTTGGCGCGCGGCGCAAGGGCTGTTCGACGATCCTGCTGGCCGGAACGGATCAGGACGGTTACCGGACGGACACGATGATGCTCCTGTCGGTCGATCGGGAGAACGGCAAGCTGAGTCTGGTGTCCATCCCGCGCGATACGCTCGTGTTCTGCGAATACTCCGTGCCGAAGATCAACTCGGCCTACGGTTGGGCCGGAGGCGGTGAGAGCGGCATGAAGGAGCTGATGCAGCGTGTGACGGAGATCATCGGCTTTGAGCCGGACGGCTATGTGCTGATCGACCTTGCGGGCTTTGAAAAGCTGATCGACTGCATGGGCGGCGTGGAATTCAACGTGCCGATGGACATGCAGTACAGCGACCCCACGCAGGGGCTTCGGATCGATCTGAAGGCGGGCGAACAGAAGCTGAACGGAGACGAGGCCATGCAGCTGGTGCGCTTCCGCTCCGGCTACGCGATGGCGGATATCGAACGCGTCCGCGTGCAGTGGGCGTT
>ERZ780083.127-NODE-127-length-27890-cov-5.670020_pt1 | contig 27890 bp, 15 predicted proteins | sample MGYA00511838_ERZ780083 | MGnify/ENA primary metagenome ERZ780083 (study PRJEB29588, sample SAMEA2152602) | human gut metagenome | biome: human gut; feature: human-associated habitat; material: faeces | place: Denmark | collected 2008/2010 ...
GTGGTGTCTGGCCCCAGCGTCGCCGATATCATCGGTCAGACGCTTTTCCACATTCATATGGACGTCTTCCAGTTTCACAGAAAATGCAAACCGGCCTTCGTCTATTTCTTTTTTTATTTTCAAAAGACCCCCGGTAATCTTTTCCAGATCCTCTTTGGAAATAATGCCGCGGTCCGCCAGCATGAATGCATGAGCCAGCGAGCCGGCAATATCTTCTTTATACATACGGCAGTCATAGGAAACAGAAGCGTTGAAATCAAGCGCGCTTCTTTCCTCCGCCTTCTGAAAACGGCCGCCCCACATCATTTCACTCATTTTTCATTCTTTTCCTTCATCAGCGCACGAATGGTGAGAGGCAGCCCGAAGAGGTTGATGAAACCTTCCGCATCCGCCTGGTTGTATACTTCATCTTCACCGAATGTGACAAATTCTTCATTGTAGAGGGAATAGGGACTTTCCGCGCCATTGGAGAGGATATTTCCTTTATACAGGCGGAGGGATACTTTTCCCGTCACTGTCTTTGAAGTTTCATCGGCAAATGCCTGCAGTGCTTCACGAAGAGGAGCGAACCACATGCCGTCATAAACGAGTTCGCTGTATTTGACGGCCGCCACTTCCTTGAAATGAAGGGTGGCGCGATCCAGACAAAGGCGTTCCAGCTCGCTGTGGGCATAGAAAAGAATAGAACCTGCCGGATTTTCATATACGCCGCGGGATTTCATGCCTACCAGTCGGTTCTCCACAAGATCATCAATGCCGATGCCGTTCTTTGCGCCGATTTCATTCAGCGTATTGACCAGTTCCACGCCGTCCATTTCCTTCCCGTTGACAGCAATCGGTTTTCCTTCCTTAAATTCGATGGTAACAAATTCCGGCTGATCAGGAGCGTCTTCGGGATCACAGGTGACAAGGTACATATCTTTGTGGGGCGGATTGGCGGGATTTTCCAAATCATCCCCCTCATGGGAAAGGTGCCACATGTTCCAGTCCATAGAGTAGGGATATTTCTGTGCCGCTTTTTCTTCTTCCGTCTGCTTTTCATCAAATTTATCAATAGGTACGTTGTGTGCTTCTGCATAAGCCATCTCATCTTCACGGGATTTCATATCCCACAGTCGCCAGGGAGCGATAATCTTCATGTGGGGCGCCAGTGCTTTCACCGCCAGTTCAAAACGGACCTGGTCATTTCCCTTGCCGGTGGCACCGTGGCAGATGGCATCCGCTCCGTATTTCTTTGCCATATCCACAAGACACTTGCCGATCAGCGGGCGGGCAAAAGACGTTCCTAAAAGATACCGACCTTCATACCTCCCGCCGGCCTGCAACACTTTGTAGGCGTACTCTTCAATAAATTCCCTGCGCACATCCAGCGTTTCTGCCACAGACGCCCCCGACTTCAGCGCTTTTTCATGAATCGCATCAAAATCTTCCGGCTGTCCCAGATTGATTGTACAGGCAATGACTTCACAGTTATAATTTTCTTTCAGCCACGGAATGATAACGGACGTATCCAATCCGCCGGAATAGGCAAGAACCACTTTTTTAATTTCATTCATTTTACATGCCGCCTTTCTTCATCAACTGATTTTCATATAATTTCTTTTTATGGGATATGATATATTATACGGTTATATGAATAAATAATCAACCTTGTTTCGGAATATTTTTGTTTCTTTGCTTTAAAAAACTGCTTTTCCCCAAATCAATTCAGGATGATTTTGACTGCATTTTTGTTTTTCCGTTGGTGCCATTATTCACTTTATGCAGAATTACGTCCCTTCCCTGTTATCCGGCGGAAAAATCACTTATAATAAAGATATATCATTTCCTGTTTTAAGAAAGGAGCGCCACAATGAACTTTTCCGAAAAACTTCCCGCTTTTGCGAACCCGCAGGGCGCCGCCGGAAAACTGCTGATTGCCTCTATGAATATTTTCCATACTCCCGTGTCCCTCTGGGGGATTTCCCATCTGGATCTTGCCGGTAATGAAAAAATCCTCGACATCGGCTGCGGAGGCGGCATCAACCTGTCCCGCTTTTTAAAGAAAGTTCCCCGCGGTCATGTGGCAGGAATCGACCTTTCACCGGACTGCGTGAGTTATTCTTTTATGCGCAACCGCGATGCCATTGCGGAAGGACGGTGTTCCGTTTATGAAGGAAGCGCCGAACTCCTTCCTTTCGGCGCAAATCATTTCGATGTCATCACCGCCTTTGAAACAATATACTTCTGGCCCAATCTGCCAAACACACTGAAAGAAATCAAAAGGGTGCTGAAGCCGGGCGGCACCTTCCTCATCGTAAATGAAGCGGACGGCTATGGATTTCTCGACAATCTGTACCCGAAAATCATCAAAGGCATGACTCTCTACAAAACGGAAGAGCTTTCTACTATTCTTACCAAAGCTGGTTTCACAAACATTGAAATTGATACAAAACTGGGATGCGTGACCGTTTCCGCAAGGCGTCCCGTCACTGCCCTGGATAAGGTAAAAACGGCGGTCCGTTTCGACAACGTCCGCAAGTGGGGACGGGCCGCCCTCTTTGCGGCAGGAACAGCGGCAGCTGTTTGCACAGCAGCCTGCCTTCTAAAAAAGAATAAAAAGCAGTAAATGCAAAACGCTGTTTCCCCATCAGGAGAGACAGCGTTTTTACATAAAAAGAAATCTGTCCGATTAATAACAAAAGCCATGTTATCAGAGCTGCTTTATATTTCCTGAAAAAAAGAAACAGTCCTGTAAGAACCGCTTCCTTTTTATTCCTTATTATATTTCAGATACAGCCTGCTGTGTTTCATCTTCCGCTTCATCAGTTTCCGCTTCTGCTGTATCAGCTTTTACTTCTCCTTCAAAGAGATCGGCAGAACGGTCATCCAGCGCTTCGATGGGCAGTTCCATTTCCTCGTCCTGTCCTTCCGGCGCTTTTACAATCTGCGGCTCCGGCGTATTCTTTGCGGATTCGATGAGAGCCATCGCCGACTTGAAATCGGCCAGAATCTTTTCAATATAGACCTTGACATCGCCTTCCGTTTTGAGCAGATCGGTATTCAGTTTACGGCGGGCCGCTTCCGCATCGGAAATAATTTGATGGGCTTCATTCTGCGCTTCCCGAACTGCCAGCTCCGCCTCTTTCTGTGCGTTTCTCTTCACATTTTCAGCAGTTTCCTGTGCCATGACCAAAGTGGAGGACATAGTAGATTCCATCTTTTCATAATTGCGGAGTTTCGTCTTGACTGTATCCATCTCCTCTTCCATCTCACGATGTTCGCGATAAATACGTTCATAGTCACTTGCCAGCTCCTGCAGGAATGCGTCCACTTCTTCCTGGCTGTACCCCCGCAGTCCGCGGGAAAACGTTTTATTATGGATATCCATCGGTGTAATCATAAATAATCCTCCTGTTTCATATCAACGGTTTCATTTCTTATTTATAACGGTCAATCAGAAGCCCTGTCCGGCCTTTCCGGCTCATCCCCGTGACTTCCCTGATTTCAACCCGTCCTTTTCCGCGGATGGAAATAACATCTCCTGCTTTTACGGTTTGCGACGCGCTTTTCACAGGCTGCCAGTTAATTTCCGTCCGACCGCTCTCTACGCATTGTACCATTTTGCTGCGGGAAATGCCAAATCCTGCCGCGCCGACCGCATCAAGCCGAAGCGAAGCGACCGTGGCCCGCACCTCTCTGGCCGCCTTTTTAGGCGGCTCTAATTCTTCCAGAGATATTTCTTCTATCTGCACAGACACCATGGCGACTTTCAGGAAATTCCGCTTAATCCATTCCGCCATGGAACTGTCTGCCACAATCTGGCACCCCGCCCCCTGCATGAGGATATCACCCAGAACCGCGCTGTCGATGCCCAGTCCCATGAGCGAACCCAGTACATCACGGTGGCCGATGAGCCTGTATCGGTCATCCCAGGTCACTTTCAATGCGGTCAGCCCGAAATCCACGGGACCGTCATAGTCATTACGGGCAAATGCGACACGGATCCGTTCCGCTTCATGATATCCGCCGGAAGTTTTCACCGCCACCGTTTTCATGTGAGCCGCAATCGTCTGTCCGACCTGCGCCGCAAAAGGAGACATAAAGGGGCCGACGGCAAATGGCCGGCCTCTGTCCACGGAATCAGCAATATCCAGCAGACGGATCGCCATATCTTTCGCTTCTTCTCCGGTTGCGGAAAAGTAGCGGAGAATTTTTTCTCTGTCTTTCATTATTTTCTGCCCATTTCATCAGATTTCGCAAGAGCCGCCATGACGGCGTCCATGAGAGCAGCACGGATGCCGCGCGCTTCCATGGCATGGATGCCTGCAATCGTCGTACCGCCGGGACTTGTCACCCCGTCACGGAGTTCGGCGGGATGTTTTCCTGTTTCCAGCACCATTTTGGCGGCGCCATACAAAGGCTGCGCCGCCGCTTCAACTGCCAGCTTCCGCGGAAGTCCCGCGCGCACTCCGGCATCTGCCAATGCATCAATAATCACGAAAACGTATCCCGGTCCCGCTCCTGATAAAGCGCCCATCTCGTCAAGCTGGCGTTCGGAAACCACTGCCGCTTTCCCCAGGGCGGAAAATATTTCTTTTGCCGTTTCGATAAAATCCTCGTCAGCGTACCGCCCTGCTGTAATAGCTGTCATACCCTCCCCGACCGAAGCGGGAGTATTCGGCATGACTCGGGAAGGCCGGCTTCCAAGGTCGCTGCTGTCACCGCCGCCGCAACAGAAATCACCCGCCTCGGGCGGTACGGATTTATTTCTTCCAAAACAAAAGGGATAATGTCGGGCTTTACTGCCAAAAGGACAAAATCCGCTTCTCCGATATCTTTCAGAGAAGCTGCAGATACGCCATATCGCTCTGCCTTTTCCACCGTTGACTTTTCCGTGCTTGCTTTAATGTATACTTCTTCTTTCGTCCAGAGGCCTTTGGAAAGGCATCCTGAAAGTATGGCGCCGCCCATAACACCGCAGCCGATCATCATAATCTTTTTCATACGCCCGGACCTCTCCACAAAGGAATCCCCGTAAGGCGGGGCAGGCTGTTCATCTCAATATGCACCGCCGATGGCGCGCACAAAAGCACCTGCCCGTTCAGAAGTTCTACTTCTCCCTTGCCGAGATAAACGGCACCGCTCATGAAATCCACAAAGCGGCTCGCCGTTTCATCATCCACATTGCTGCCAAGAACCACAAGAACTACAAGTCCTTTTTCCATGGCATCCACCACACGGCGGGCATCACTATAAGCACGGGGAACGAAGATGACAGCATCCAACGGACGGACAGCCCTCGCAGGCAGCGCGCCTGCCATACGGGGACCCGCCTCTTTACCGTCTTCTCCCGCAGAATCTATATACTCTTCTTCCTCCGGCTCCGTAACAAAAAGATCATAAAACAGCTCGGAGATCTTCGAAAAAAATGACATTATGCCTTAGGGGCCTGCGAATCCCATGCGGGAGCTTCCGCTTCCGGAAATGCCGCAAAATTCTCACGGGACACGCTCATATTATTTGGCGCGCAGAGATAAATATTTTCAGAAACCTGGTCAATGCGCCCGTCCAAAGCATACATCACACCCTGAATAAAATCCACGATACGCTGTGCTTCATCGGCATCAGTCTTTTCCATATTCATTACGACCGGACGGGCAGCCTTCAGATGATTCCCAATTTTTTCGGCATCCTGATAGTCTTTCGGATTCACGACCACCATGGTATACGGTTTCGCCTGGCGGGTCGCTACTGCCGCACGGCCTGCTGCCGGACGGGGAGGAACAGGCTGCGCCGTATCTATCGACGTCCCCTCTTCTTCGTATTCTTCATCCTCGTATTCATCATCACGATCTGTAAACTGTTCCTTAAATTTATCCAGTAAGCTCATTTTGTTTCTCCTTTCCCATTTGCATAATTCCGCTCGCCAAAAATGGCGGTGCCGACGCGTACCATCGTAGCGCCCTCTTCTATTGCCGTTTCAAAATCCCGGGTCATCCCCATGGATAAAACAGAAACCTGTCCTTTGGGAAAATATGTTTTCAGTACTTCCCACATTTCATGAGCCCTGCGGAATACAGGACGTGTCATTTCCACATCCTCCACCATAGGCGCCATGCACATCAGACCCTTTACACGGATATGCGGGAGCATTCCCGCCTTCGCTGCAGCTTCGTCCAGACTTTCCGGCGGCAGGCCGTACTTGCTTGTTTCTCCGGAAATATTAAATTCCAGAAGCACATCCTGCACTTTGCCGGCCTGCCCTGCCCGTTTATCTATCTCTTCCATGATTTCCACGGAATCTACGGACTGGATCAAATCAGCCGCCGCCACCGCCTTTTTCACTTTATTTTTTTGAAGATGTCCCTGCAGGTTCCAGACAACAGGCATTTTCAAACGGCTCCGTTTGTCTTCCAATTCCTGCACACGGTTTTCTCCCACCTCTTTCACGCCAAGTCGGAGAACCTCCTCCATATCTTCCAATGGATGAAACTTCGTCACCGCCACAAGAGTCACGTCCTGCCTGTAAGGAGAACGGGCCTTCGCAGCCGCTATCCGCTTTTTCACAACTTCCAGCTTTTCTTCTATAGCTGACATCCTAATTCCTTCTATTATTTAATAAGGTACGTCGAAAAATATAAAAAGATATACCTTGTCCTATTATAGCATAGGTATATCCTTAAAAAAATAATCGTTTTTTATTTTCAGGCGCCAAACAAACCGAAGCGTAATCCACATACCGCAAAGCATGATAAAATGCAGTTCACGGCCCTGCCATACAAGGCAGGCGCGTAAAGCGGAACATGCCGGTATCTTAATCATTGGTATAAAAGCATTTCCTCAATTCAATCTGAATTCTACCGGGAATGTAATCCGGCAGGGGACAGGCACCCCATATTTATCAAGTGCAGGAGAAAATGTCCATTGATAAGCCGCATCGATCGCCGCCGCATCTAAGACACTGCTTCCTGACCCCTGCGCCACATAAGCGGAATCCACCGTCCCCGATGCATTGACCAGAATCGTTACATAAGTAATACCCGTCGTTTCCTTCATCTTTGCAGACGGCGGATAGACAGGAAGCACTTTATTTATCACTGTCGGCGGCGTAATAGGAACGCCGGCCCGCTTCCATTGCCGTCACCTTCACCGGTACCGGTTCCGCTGCCGTCACCCGTACCAGTGCCGTCCCCGTCTCCCGTTTCCCCGCCGCTGCCGCTGCCGTCGCCCTGTGTATTCATCCCTTCATTTCCTGCCGCGGCATCAGAAGCAGACATACCTGCCGTGTCCGCTGTTTCTTTCTTATCCGCCCTGTCCTGCGGCTCCGGCTTTTCTTCCGCTGCCTTTTCATTAATTTCTTCATCAGGCATTTACGCAGGGTCAGCAGCATAATTGATTTTTGATTCAGATGATTTCGCCGCCGGCGCCTTTCTCCCTTTGCTGCCTCCCCCGCCCCGGTTTCCGCCGCCCGCATCAAGCGATACCTGCAATACTTCCCCACGAAACGGAACTTCCATATATTTCACGCCGAACAATCCGAGCATGACAGCAGCAAATAAATGAATAAGGACAGCAGCGGCAATACCAACCGCATACCTCTGCCGGTCATTCATCCGCCTGCCTCCTGCTCCGCTGCCAGCCCGAACCTGGTGATGCCGGCCGCTTTAAACCGGTCGAGAACGTGGATGACATCATTGTAAGCGGCCTCCTTCTCTCCGCGGATAACGACGGAATAATTCGCGTCTGATCCGCTTCTTTTCTTTACTTCCGCCACAATCACATCCAAAGACATTTTTTTATCATCCAGCCAGCAGCTCCCATCTTTTTTGATAGTCACAAGGCTGCTGCTTTTAGAAACCGTTTCAGCGCTTTGCGCGTCAGGAAGGGCAATAGAGATTGTCCTCACTTCCGTCATGTACATCGTGCTGATGATAAAAAATGCAAGCAGCAGGAATATAAGGTCAAGCATAGGGCTGATCATCAGTTCAGGCATTTTATCCGCCTGCCTCGGTCTTCTCCTCATAATGCCCCTCACTTCCCGGACAGTCCGGAGATAAGCGCATCTGCCACCGCATCCAGATCAAGCATCGCCTTTTTATACCTCGCGTTCAAATAAGCATGTACCAGCATACCTGTAATCGCGATCACCAATCCGAAAATAGTCGTAATCAGCGCTTCCGCCAATCCGGCGGTGACACCGGCCGTATTCTGCAGCTGTCCCGTCATGGAAGAAAAAGTCCCCATCATTCCGGTAATCGTCCCTAAAAGCCCAAGCATGGGAGAAAGCCCGATGATAACCCCTAAATAATCAAGATGGGCCGACAGCTGATTCAGGTAACGATCCGTCTTTTCATAGGTAACAGATTCAAGTGATTGACCAAGACTGTCCTTTTCAGACAAAATATCCTTTGCCAGTTTTGCAGCGCTGCCTGATGCACCTTCCGCCAGTTCTGCCGCTTCGGAAACTTTTCCCCGCGTCATTTCCTTACAGAACATCATCACAAATTTCGTGTCGGAGATTGCCTGACGATAATACACATACCGCTCCACCGCCAGAAATATAACTGCCAGTGAACAAAACAGCAAAGGCCACATACACAGGCCTCCGCGGACAAAATATCCTACTGCCGAATCAAAAATCCCCATCGTGTTCCCTCTTCCTTTCTTCCCGGCACTCTGCCGTCCATAAAAATTACACTCATCATAAAAGGCACAGCCAAACTGAAATGAGAAAACATTTCCCATCCTCCATCCGGCTCATGCCTCGCGAGTCTTTTGATGATGAAATACAAACGGCACCCTGGCTCGGTTCATTGTCTGCCTGCCCCTCTGTGAAAGGGCCACAGCAGGCCGACTTCCCTTACAGCTGCGAGACAGCTCCGGCTTTTCACCGGATTCCCCGTTATTAGATTCCATTATCTTGTTTTTTAATTATTAGCTAATTGAATTCTATCATAGAATTTTTACATATTCAATTTTATTTTGTAACTTTTTGTGGATTTATTTAACCCCATCCAATGTTATTGATTCTTAAAAAAATACAAAAAGAGTATCCCGAGGAAGCAATCTCGCCGGATACTCTTTTATCGTTCTGTCATTATTTCATATTTGCTTTTACAGCATCTGTCAGATCGATGCCGCCATAAATAACGTCTCTTGCATTGATGACCAAATCTACGCCTTTATCTTTAGCCGCTTTCTCCACAGCCGCCCGGAATTTTGCCTGGATGGGAGCCATGACTTCATTTTCCTTTTGTGCCAGCTGCTGGTTCAGTTTCTGTCCGAGTGCCTGTTTATCCTTATCTGACATATCTTTAGATTGTTCATTGAACTGATTCTGTAATTTCTGCTGTTCAGAAACCACAGTCTTCCCTGCCTGCATAAAAGCCGGCGTGGAAGACAGGACATCCTCCACATTGACATAACCGGACGCTGCGTCAGCCTGCGCCATCATTCCAAGAGAAGCAGCTGCCATCATCATAGAAATAAGAACCTTTTTCATATGTAAACCTCTTTTCCAAAATAAAATACACGTCTCTTTCACTCTTTATTTCTTCCAGAGCTTTTCCATGATTGTCGGATACACCGCATTTAAATGCCCCTGGATCTGGTTCAGGATCGCCACAACGAGCGGCGCATCAAAATGATCAAGTCCCGCAGGGATGCAGCAGGTCAGCAGCACGTTGCCGGCTTCATCCACACTGTATTTCAGCATACGGTACTGGTCATTCAACGCATTCAGCTCTTCACAAACGGTCGCCTTTTTCTCTTTTGTTACAATCGCTGCCGCCACCTGTACCTGGATGATCGTGTAAACACTGTCATCAAACAAAATCATGAAAGGAAGGTTCTGTCCGGCTACAGGAAGGTTACTGCGGAAAGCCTGGGAATGCACGTCATCCTTAAAATCCTGAATACCGAACCCGCTGATTTTCGCATCTTCCAGATGCTTCTTAAACAAAGCTACCTTTTCAATCCCCACCTTTACTTCCGGCACTGCTGTTTCCGCTTTTACCGTATTCTTATTCTCCGCCATTTTGTACGCTCCATTTCTCTGGTCACGCCAGAACTCAAACAATAATTCTGTGATATCCCTGTACACTTTTTCTTTTTCTTTCAAAGGAAGATTCCAGTCATTTGCCACATGGGCTTTAAAACGCAATAATTTGATTTCTTTCAGTAAATTCAGATATAACTGTTTGCTGACAGGAACAACATTGCCTTTTACCGCTTCCACCCGTTTAATCTCATCCTTTAGTTTGATCATGAATGATCTCTCCGATTTTTAAATACATTTGCTGATTATTTACTATCCTGCCGGCATTTGGGATAAATAAAAATCTGCGGGACAAGCCAGACAGTTACCGAATGTACAAGTATCTACTGCCCCCTATCCTGCAGGTCATTAGAAAGTTGAAAACAAGCGGCATCCGACTGGGGTTTCTCACCCTTCACGGCTGTAAAACAGTTCCGGATTTCCACCGGATTCTCCACAAAAGCCTTTCGACTTTGTCTTCTCTCTGAAATTGTTCTAAACAAAGGTTGTTCAGATATTATTATATTACCATAAGACATATACCATTTGCAAATTATTTTACTTTTTCTTTTCCTCTTATGGTAATTTTATTTTCATTATTTTTAAGCTTTCTTTCATCTTGGATGCCAAGGGACGATAAATCCCTGCTGGGATTCCGACCGCTTTTTGCCTACTGGTAAAGTATCACTCATGTCAAAACGTCATCCGGAACGCCAGCAAAGAATCCATTACCATCACACTGAAGCCGGTAAGACGTCATAAAAGTAAATAGATTCTTCGCTCAGTGTCATATTGCTGCTTCCCATCTTTCTCACAAGATATCCTTACCCCTGCTCAGAATGACGACGGATGGTAAGACGTCATCCGCAGCGTCGGTGAAGGATCTATTGCCGTGATGAGGAAGCCGGTAAGGCGTCATCAGAATAATAGATTCTTCACTTAATGTCATGTTGCCGTTTACCTGCTTTCTCACACAGCATTCTTGCCTCCGTTCTAATGACGGGGTACGGAAGTCGTCATAATGACAGAAAACGTTAAGCGTTATAATGACGAGAAACGAAAGACGTCATCCTGAACGCAAGCGAAGGATCTATTACCGTGATGGAGAAAAAGATAAACTGAAAAGGACTGCCTTCCCATACCCGGAAAGGCGGTCCTTTCGTTTCTTCTTATTCAGTTCTCATAGCAAAGTTTTGTTCCATTCCCCTTTCGAAAGCGTTCATCATCCTTAGAAGCTGAAGCGGATGCCTGCGTCTATTCTCCACTTGCTCGAAACGTCAGCCCCGAAGTTTCTTGTGTAGGTTCCGTACAGATAGGTGTTCCTGTTCACCAGCCAGCTTCCTCCTACTTCTACGTCTACCCAGCTGTCTTTCAGGTCTACTTCTGTCCCGCTCGTCGGTTCGTTTTCCGCACTGAAGATGCTCTTCACTTTCCCTCCGAATTCATGGGCCAGCGCTATCTTCGCAAACAGGTTGCTTCTTTCTGTCTCTTTTCCTATCCCCAGTCCGATTCTCCCTATCACGCTGTTTATTCCGTCCTGGTGGATGTGCATTTTCTTCCCCCCTGCATAGTCGCTTACGGCGTCATAGTCTTTTCCTCCTAAGTGCCCTGCGGTGAGTTCAATGCTCGGGTCTATGTAGAAGCCGTTTTCTTTCTTCATCCGCTTCCCGTATTCCATGCTCAGCGACAGGCCGTTTGTCCTGTACTTCCCTTCCAGGCGGTGGTTCATTTCGTTGTATACGGTGTAGTCATTCTTTACTTTGCTTCCTCTCAGGATGACGTCTATGTACTGTCCGTCTTCTTTCTGCATGGTTCCGTACAGGGCAAGGCTTGCCAGTTTTTCTTTTCCTGTCCCGTTCGCGTAGATGTCTTTTCCTGTTCCGTAGTCCAAGGCCGCCCCGATTGTCCAGTTTCCTTTTTTCTTGTCGTAGCCTACCTGGGCTATGTCATAGGTTTGTTTGAGGTAGGTGTTCTGTTTGTCCAGTTTGTTCTTTCCGCCCAGGTATCTGGCCCAGATGCCGTTTTCTTCTTTGGCCAGTCTTATGTCTCCCATTCTTCTTTGCAGGTCGTTATTGTTCGTCCTCCACAGAAGGATGGTGGATGCCATGGCTGTTTTGGCGCCTTTCATCATCTGAGTTTCTTTGCTTCCATAAATAATAGGAGGCTTCGGCTTGGGATTAGGATTAGGATTAGGATTGGGATTGGGATTGGGATTGGGATTGGGATTCGGACTTGGGTTTATTTCTTTTGCATATCCTTGTCCACTTGCTTCATGGAAATCCATGTCCGCCATCTTCAACGTCGCAGAGGATGCTGTCAACCCTTCCGCAATCGTCGCCTGCCCTTTCAGGTTCTTTTCTCCGTTTTTGTAGGCTTCATAGTACAGTTTGCCTGCCAGGGTATTCAATACATTGTACACCTGCTTATCGTCAGTCATCGTAATTCCGCTGTTATCCGTCACCATGGTAACTGATGAATTTTTCGCAGCTTCTTTTATGTGTACATCTCCTGTCTTATAATCTTCCGCCTTCGTACCCGCGTTCTCATGTTCATAGACCAGCTTCATGTTTCCTTCGTATTTATCGATGGTCAGTTTATGCGGATCATTCTGCAGCAGTATGCCTTTGTCCGCGCGCAGGCTTGTTACATGGCTGTCAATAGATTCTCCCTTACCACGGTTCTTGTAGTTGAAATCCGCGCCTTTCTTGTGATAGTATCCTACTCCTACCTGCTTGTGTTCCCAGACTGCTCCATTTGCCAGCACCATAGATACTTTTCCGGGTATCTTTCCCCATTTTTGCGTATCCGGATTGATTCCCGATATATCCGTGGTTACCAGACCCTTCAAGAAGGAGTCTTTATTGTTCAGTCCCAGCATGACATGACCGCCGCTTTCAGCACTGACATCCCCGGTAATCTTTACCGGACGGGTCGCAGAAGTAGCTTCTACCTTATTCTCATCATTCAGCTTTGCATTGACGAGTATCGAGCCGCCTGTATAAGCAGCCAAGGATGCGACATCTGTTCCTCTGATTGTTCCTCCTCCGATAGATACTTTTGCCCCGTGAGACTCAACAGCTCTCCACATCTTGGAGTCAATATCCACAAGTCCTTTAATGTCTACGAGCGCGCTTCCATTATGTTTCTGCGCTTCAATAGCGCCGAAATCTTCTCCCGTGTCTTTTACACGGATTTTTACTGCATGTGCCGGATCATCATCATTTTCTATGATTAACTTTGCATGGCCGCTTCCGCTTTTCCATCTTTCGTCACCGCGTACCCCTGCTACCAGGATTCCTCGTCCGTAAAGGCTTCCCTTCGGATCGGATTCGATGTACATTCCGTTGACATTCTTGATTGTTAATGTACCGCTGTAGACGGTAATTGCATTGGGGTTTTTCTTCGGCAGGCGCTCCGTAATGGATTTCAGTTCCAGCCTGTGTCCGGTCATGTCGATATCCCCGACCACATCACCGTTCCAGTAGATATTTCCGAACTTATTATCGTTTACTGTTGTTACAGGATCATCTTCCGCATGGGTTACCAGTGACAAGTCATGATCAAATTTATAGTGGCCTTTCCCATCATAAACTCCCGCTTTAGACCAGAAATCCCGCGCTTCTTCAGCAAAATAGTTCGCTTCCACGATTTGATGGCGTACCGGATTAACCAGTGGCGGCGGCGTGGGTTTTCCCTCTACATATCCCTGTCCGTTTTCTTTCTTGAAGAGCATGTCTTTCATTTCCAAGGTTTTGGAGGATGAGGTCAGTCCTTCGGCTATTGTCGCCTGTCCGGTCAGTTTTCCTTCTCCGGTCTTGTAGGCATCGTAATACAGTTTTCCTGCCAGAGCATTCAGTACTTCATATACCTGGGCTTCATCAGTCATGGTAATTCCGCTATTATCCGTGACCACGGTAATGCGTGACCCTTCTGCCGCAGATCCGATGTGTACATCTCCCGACTTGTAATCTTCCGCCTTCGTGCCCGCGTTCTCATGCTTATAGAACAGTTTCATACTTCCCTTGTAGTTCTCAATGGTTATCGGTTTCTCATTTTTCTGGTAAATGTTGCCGCCATCAGCCTCAAGGTTTTTGATTTTACTTTCTTTAATGCTGTCTGTTCGGGCTCCTTTTCCTTCATGGTACCAGGAGGCTCCGTCAGAAAGCATCATGTACGTTTGACCAGCTGTTCCGGCATCTGTTCCTATCAACCCTTTTATGTAGGACCCGTCCGTATTCAGAACCAGTCCCAATCTTCCTTTCTGAGCAAGTACATTCCCTTCTATCTGTACATCATGTTTGACTGCTCCTGCCGTAAGAACATTTCTGTCCGACAAATTGCCGTTGATCTGGATTTTACCGTCATTATTTATCTTCAAACTGGACGCCTTATCCCCTTTGGCTATTATTTTCCCGCCGCCGATTGACACATCGCCCTTATTTGCCTGAATTACGCTGACATCATCATTCTCAACATCTACCAAACCTTTTATAACAAGCTTTGCACTTCCGCCATCCTTTACGCTCCTGCCGTCCACAAGTATAGCTGCGTCTTTTTCCGCTGCCGTATTACGTATCTTCACAGCATGTTCCGCTTGATTATCATTAGATATAGTGAGGCTCGCTCCATTTCTGCCCTGTCCCCAGACATAAATACCGCTCTTTGCATTTTTATCGCCATGTATGTCAATATCTATACCTGCCGCGTTCTTTATTTCCAGATCACCGCCATGTGACAAAATTCCCGACGCATAATGCCTTAAATGATTTGCCTCAGAAATCAAGGTCAGCTTATGTCCGTTCATATCAATAAAGCCATCCGCTGTATAATCCGGATCTCCCCATATGATATTTGCTACATTGGCACCTTGATTTCCCCCGTATGTCAGAGTCTTGGGATTTGATAAATCAACCTTGATCGTGGTATCGGACTTCAGGACATAACGATGATCATCATCCTCACCATCTTTATACCCGTTATTCATCCAATACATATTCCCCGATCCCAGACCATCTTCAACAATCTGTTCACTTACATCCAGATTTGCCGGCGGTACGGGTTTATCTTCTACATACCCCTGTCCGTTTTCTTTTTTGAACAGCAGGTCTCTCATTTGTAATGTTTTAGATGACGCCGTCAGCCCTTCGGCTATCTCTGCCTGTCCCGCCAGCTTCTTTTCTCCGTTTTTATAAGCATCGTAATACAGTTTTCCCGCCAAAGCATTTAAAGCCTTATACACTTGGTCTTTATCTGTATCAACAATTCCTTTATTATCTGTAACTACTGTAATGCGTGATCCTTCTGCCGCGGATCCGATATGGGTGTCTCCCGCCTTGTAGTCTTCTGCCTTTGTTCCTGCATTCTCATGGGCGTAATAGATTTTTCCCGCGCCGCTGTAATTTTCAATTACAAGCTGTCCCGCATCTTTTTGATAAATTGCACCGCCTTTTGCATCACCGGCAAACCTGGTTACACGGCTGCCCTGTCCCGCATTCAGCGTGTTCCATTCACCACCTTCTGAAAGAAAAAGATTCACCTTTCCTTTTGTATCTGCCTGTGTTCCGCCGACCCATTTCGATCCGGCAGTAAGACCAACATAAGCTTCTGACCCAGCATCCATGCGAATCGTCCCCTGCAAATCTGCTTTTGATGTCCCGATTGCGCTTCCGTCCTGATTCACATTGATAAATGTCCGGAATCCTTTCGCGGCGCTGATAAGATACCGTTCTTTCTGATTCTCTTTGACTTTGAGCGTACCGCCGCCAATACGAAGAACATTCTTCTCTGTTTTGCCGCCCCAAAGCGATTCGTCCGTTTTAATCAGGTCAGAAAGTGACCCATTCTTTGAATCATCAATATCCGCTGAAGTAATAGAAATAGTATTATTGCTTCCAATCATATATATGCCATAAGTTTTTGACTGATCGCCCCGATTCCATTGCATAAGGCTAATTGCGCCCGGCTTGATTGTGAATCTTCCATTAATCGCTAAATCAGAACAGTCCATAGACGAAATGCCTGTCGTTTTGATAGAACCGCCGCGCAATTCTTCAATCACTACATCAGCATTGATCGTCGTCTTCACCAGGTCTTCACTTACTTTTTTATTAAATCTCTGGCTAAAATTGCCCACTGCGATACCATGTGCAGCAGTATACTTGCTGCCGCTGTCTCCTGAGGGAGACCACAGCGTTTTCGCCTTGATGGTAATCGTACCGTTTTTCCCCGGATTGGTTTTATTGCTGTCAACCACGATAGTTGTCTTATTATTCGCCTTGATCCCGTATGCTGAATAATCAGCCCCCAAATCGGCAACTTTCGTCAAATCGAGCGTCAGGTCATGACCCGCCATATCAATATTAATCGTCTTAATTGAGGCCTTATCATGCGTATATCCTAAAATACCTGCTGCGACGGATTTGAATCTTTCTTTAGGCATGTTATTTTTATTAACGACCTGTGCCAGACGGTCTGCAGTAAATACTTCACTTTCACTGATCGGATTTGTAGACTAATCTGCCATCACCTGGCATGTACCCGTCAGCAGCGCAATTGTAACACCGGCAGCCAGCCGCCTCATCTGTAATTTACTTACCTTATTCCGTTTCATAATTCCTCCCGATTTTGCAAACATAAACTCTCTGCCGGATACTCGATTAGCACCCCAGCCTTGCCCGACAGCAGGCAATTCATCCTCTTCTAAAACATACCCATCCGGATCTGAACCGCTTGCCGCGGTCATGAAACCCGTGTCACATGAACTGGATTCACTCCAAAAAGTATTTCAAATTATCCATACTCGGCACTCCCTTTCATCCACTCCATTAAACGCAACAAAAAAACGAGACAATAAAAAGATGCACAGATTTCATAATTCTAAATCTGAACCGGATTTCCCATATCCGGCTTTCTTATGCATCTAGCCTTATGCCTCGCAAGTCATTAGAAAATCAGAAAACAAAGTGGCACCCTGACTTAGTTCCTCATTCTGTCATATCTCTGTGAAAGACTTACTATGACACAATTCCCCATACAGTTGCGGGCCAGTTCCGGAGTCTCACCGGATTCCCCACATGAGCTCTTCAGCTTTTGTCCTCATAATAGTATTAAATTATTGGATAATCATTATTTATTAAGAAATAGCTATTTACATCTCATAATTCCAAATGATCATCCAATCTCATCGTGTAAATTATACTATATTACTTTTCACATATCAACAATAAATGATATTCCAATTGGTAATTTTAATTATTTTTTATAAATCCTTTTCAAATACAATGTTAACTTGCTCTGTTTCGCATACTTATCTAATTATCTCCCAAGTATAAAGGACTGCCGTCCTGTCCCCAGGAAAGCAGTCCTTTATTTTTTCTTTTTATTATTCAGTTCTCATGACAAAATCTTGTTTCATTCCCCTTTTGGAAGTTGACATCATGCTCAGAAGCTGAAGCGAATTCCTGCATTGATTCTCCAGTCTACCTTGTAATCTCCGCCAAAGCTCTTGGTGAAATCTGCATAAATCATGCTTCTCGGGCTCAAATAGTAGTTGCCGCCCAGTGCAATTTCCACCCAGGTATCCTTAAGGCTGAACGAGGAGCGCTTGCCTGTCTTTCCGGGTTCAGTGAACAGGATATGGCCGTCTCCGTCAAATTCGTGGAACAGATTTGCCTTAGCATAGAAATTGCCTTTGTTACTTTCTACTCCGGCAACTACACCCAGGCGTCCGACTAAACTGTTGACTGATGACTGGCTGACACGCATGCTTTCACCGGTAGGCGCCGCTGCATCAAAGCTGTCCGATGACAGACGGCTCCATGTCAGTTCCGCCTGCGGCGTTACAAAGCCTTTGCCCATACGAATCTTTTTGCCATACTCAGCACTGATGCCATATCCGTATGTATCATACTTGCCTTCTACATAATTCCTGAGCGCCGGTGCGCTGTATTTGTTGTAGGCAGTGAACTTATTGGAAAGTTTTCCTGCTTTCGCAATGACATCCACATACTGTCCATCTTCCGACACTCGGGTTGCATAGGCCGCCAATGTGTACAGTTTCGGATCGCCTTTTCCACCATATCTGTATGTTGCGCTGCCGTCAGTGTATCCGAAAGCGCCGCCTACATGCCAGCCTGATGCCAGACGTTTATCCATACCCACCTGGGCCGCCCAGTAGCTGTCCTTCATATACGCATTGTTGGCGTCATAACTGATCCGGCCGCCGTAGGCTCTTGCCCACAAACCGCTTTCCGCACCGATTCTGAGATCTCCCATGCGCTTATACATATCATTCATGTCATTCCGCCATACAAGGATAGAGGAGGTCAGAGCGCTTCTGGTACTGCTCATGATAGAAGTTTCGTAATCCCCGGTTTCAATTTCCGGCTTATCCGGCTTGGCAGGTGTGTAATCAAAGTATCCCTGTCCATCTCCCTTAAAGCTCAATGATTCTGTTCTCAGACCGGCACTGCTGGAAGTCAGACCTTCGGCAATTCTCAGCTTGCCTTTCAGATTCCTTTCTCCATTTTGATATCCGGTATACTGCAGCTTGCCTGCCATCGCATTCAGCACTTCGCTGACTTTATTCTTATCAGCCGCTTTGTCCGAATTTGTATCCAGTCCGGCATTATCGGTAATCATGTCCACCGTGGAACCGGCATCCGCTGCCGCAATGAAAGTGCCGCCGCCAAGTACCTTTGTCGGATTCGTTTTGTCATGGGCATAAATGAGAGATAAGCTGCCACTAAGCTGCCCTATATCCGTATTTCCGCTTTCCGGAGCCGTCTTATCAAGAACGCCGTTGTTGGAAATAAGCTTGCGAACCTTACTCTTGCCGGTCTGCTGCCATTTGCCTTCCAGATCGATATCCGTATCACCGTTCATGCTGGCACCTGTCCAGGTACCGCCGCTTTCTACTTTAACTTTCGTTTCTCCGCTGCCGGCGCTGTTTCCTTTCCAGTTTCCGCCATTAGAAAGAGTTACGTTCGTCTTGCCTTCACCGGATACATCGCCTTGCAAGGATGCTCCGGCCCGATCCATAACAACATCAGATGCAGACGCGGCATCCGTTTTGATCCCGCCGGAAACGGTTCCATTTCTCAGTTTAAGTTTTCCGCCGTTAAGCGCAGATGCGCCATTTGCAACATCCGTATTTTCTGTTTCAATCGTTCCATTATCCGCTGTCGCCGCACCGTCTACGCTGCCGCCGGTCATTTCTACCGTTCCGCCCGCATTGGCAGAAGCATCACCTTTCACGGCTGTCCCGTTTGCAGTAATCCGTCCACCTTCTGAGGCAAGACTGCCTGCACTGCCTTGTTTTAATTCCACGGTACCGCCGTTTTTAGCATTAACGGATTCATTTACTTTTGTATTCTCCGCTTTAACAGTACCGTCATCAGCTGATACGGTTCCGGTGACTATGCCGCCGGTTATAGATGCCGTACCGTCATGGGATCCGATAAGATCCTTCACCGTAGCATTTTTGACGATGGCTTGGCTGTTTCCATCTTTGGCCGTTACCTGTCCTGCCACGCTGCCTCCGGTCAGATTGATACTGCCTCCCGCCGCTGCAGTAGCATTGCCTTCTGTTTCCGCACCATGGAGGGAAACTGTACCGTTATCGGCTTCCACATCTCCTTTCAGTTTGCCATCCTGAAGACTTACTGAAGATCCGCCGCCCGCACGAACAGCTTTACCGCCGGCTCCTGCCGTCACATTGGTTGTACCTGCTGCTTCCACGATGCTGCCTCCAGAGGCTACGATGCCATCTCCTCCGGCAGTAATATTAGAATTTCCGGAAAGGAGTACTTTACTTCCCGCACCGTCAGCAAGCACACCAGTCTGTCCTGTAATATTCGCGTTGCCTTTAATATCAGCGGTTTTTCCGCCTTCCGCTTTGACACCGACGCCGGTATTTCCGCCATTGAGATTCAGCGTATTTGCTCCGCTGTTCACATGGATATCCTTCGTGCCTGCATCGACAGCCGCACCGGAATCTCCGTTGATGGTAGCCGGATTCTTTGTAAATTGATAGGTATCTGTATCCGATTTATAAACGCCGGCTTCTTTGTAGGCCTGTTCAGAAGCGGCACTGCCGTCGATAGTCTTATTAATCGGATCTGTGATCTGTTCATTCGGATAAGAGGTTTCATAGAGATACTGCCCCTGACCGTTATCCTTCTTAAAGGTAATATTCCCTGTTTTGAGAACCGCTTCAGAACTGGTCAGCCCTTCCGCAATTTTTACAAAACCGGTCAGATTGTGTTCTCCATCTGCATATGCCTTATAGAAGAGTTTGTTCGCAAGAGCGTTCAGCGTTTCGCTGACCAGATTCTTATCTGCAGATGCCTCAGAGGATGTATTCAGCCCTTTATTATCCGTAATGAGGGAAATGCCGGAACCGGACGCCGCTTTCCGTATAATGAAATCTCCGCCGATCATGGTTTTCGGCGCCGTTTCTTCGTGCGCATAATATACATCCGTGTAACCGCTATAGTTATCTACGGTGATATTGCCTGTGTCTTTCTGGAAGATCTGTCCTGCCTTGGCTGCACTTGCTCCGCCGGCAAGCTTTGTCAGATGGCTGCCTTCGAAGTTTTTGCCGCCCCAGGATGTTCCGGTATCTCCATACTTTTCATTCATCCATGCGGCACCGTTGGCAAGGAACAGATTGGCCTCCCCTTTGAAGGTCAACTCTCCTGCTTTCTTCCCTTCATCGGGGAATGCATTATACACAACCCCTTGGAGTGTAGAATCCGACGTGGTCAGTCCCAGATTAATCTGTGACAAAGTTCCTTTCTTATCCACCTCATTGACAGCACCGGTCGTTACCGCCAGATTTCCCTTAATATTGACTTTCTTGTCAAGGCTTCCTACGGCATTTCCGTTGCTGTCAAGCTTGACATTCATGTTGACAATACCGTCTTCTGCACGGATAGCCGCATAGGGATTTGTCGATGCCTTGTCCACTTCAATGCTGCCGCCGCCGTTGACTGTCACTTTGCTGCCGCCGGCATTGGCAAAAATACCATGGGCTTTGCCTTTCAGGTCTACATTTCCGTTGACTGTGATATCAGCTCCCATAGAATTGGGCCCCATATTACTGGTGGAGTATAGTCCGGTTGCCCCATAATAACTAAAGCCGCCATTGTGTCCGTCCACATCGGCTGTCACATTTCCATTAACTGTCAATCTGCTGTTTCCCTGGATATAAGCACCCAGCGTATTGGCTGTTCCGCTTACTTTCAGATTGACATTTCCATTAATCGTCATTTCGGGCCGAATAGCTGCATTGCTGTTTGCCATATGGATGCCTTCAGCACGGGATGTGCTTGTCACTTCTACATCCAGGTTCTTCGCGGTGATTTCTGCTTTCTTCGCAGTAGACTGGTTGATTCCGTAGACTGTACCGCTGCCTTCCACCGTCTTCATTTTCAGCGTTTTTCCATCAGCCCGGATAATGACATCTTCTTCTACTTTTACTGCAGGTCCGCCTGCGGCAACAGTAATTTCAGAATCCTTTGTAAATTTGTATGTACCGTCTTCTTTACGCACACCGGTATTGACATATTTCATGTCCTTCGCCTTTACGCCGGTGATAGTATCGGTAAATGCTGTTTCTGTCTGTTCTTCAGGAATATCCGAAGCCGGTGTATAGAGGTACTGCCCCTGACCATTGGATTCCTTGAACGTCACATTCTTCAAATCAAGAGAAGCTTCCGATGCAGTCAGCCCTTCCGCCAAAGCTGCCTTGGCAGAAAGTTTTCCATCCTTTGCCAAGTAATAGAGCTTTCCTGCCAGAGCATTCAAAGTTTCACTGACCAGATTCTTATCCGCCGCTTTAGTTGAAGACGTATCCAATCCGTTGCTCCCCGTCATCAATGTAATACGGGAACCATCCAATGCCTTGGATACCTTGAAATCGCCGCCGATCATTTGTTTTGGCGTGCTATTTTCATGGTTATAGTAAATGCGGCTGAAACCGCTGTATGTGCCGACTTCCACATCTGCCTTGTCCTTCATAGCGATGAGCCCCGCATGATCCGCGTCTTTTCCGCCGGTCAGGGTTGTCAGATGAGAAATACCGTCATAAGCCCCGTACAATCCGTTTGACGGACTCGGAAGCGTCGTTTTCCCGTTATTTCCTGCCGCATAAACGGCATCGGCGCGGGAAACCGCTTCATGATTCCAGGTCGCACCATTCTGGAGCCACAGGTTGATATCTCCCTGCTGTGATTTTCCGGTAGGCGTATTTTTATTCGTATTCGATACAACACCGCTCCAGGTGGAATCAGACGTCGTCAACCCCAGATTAATGGCACCATCACGGAAATAGTATGTATTATCTCCATTTCCATCATCTTTCGATGCATAGAGATTCCCCACCAGATTCACTTTATGGTCGGAGGCTCCGGTCACTTTGACTTTGCCGCCGGCATCCGTTTCAGTCTTTACATTCACATTAACAGTACCGCCAAAAGCACCCAATGCCAGGAATCCCCGTTCTCTACTCTTCGGCGTGATAATATTGACATCGCCATTCAAGGTAAGAACATTATCCAATGAATTCTGCCCTGCGACTTTATAATAAGCATCCGTTACCGCGCCGTTCCCTTTGACTGCCATATCTACATTGCCGTTGATCGTGATGGAACTGCCACCTTCTTTGCCAAGATAAATTCCTTCCGGCGCCCAGCGGCTTCCCATATAGGTAGGATAGCCGCCGTCTTCTCCGGTACCCTTAATACCCCAGAAATCATCGGAAGACTGGTCATTTCCGGTACCGCGCATGGTGACATTGCCATTGATGGTCAGTTTGGTCTTTGCCGCTTCTGCCGCCCCCATATGCCCCATAAAAATACCATCTACCATATATGCACCGCCGTTGACGGTCATATTCACATCGGAATTGACAGTAATATCATCTCCGTCTTCCAGATAGATTCCATAAGTTCCCATCATACCGGCTTCCGGTGTCTTCAGGTTCAACTGTTTCGCGTTAATAACCGCTTTTACATTCGGCGTCATTCCTATCGGCGCCCAATCACTGCCGCCGGTGGTAATATTGACTGTCTTTCCTGCAAAGTTATAAGCCAGGTTCTTGCTATTTCCGCCTATCTGACTGACAGCGCTGCCGAATACTTTGGAATCCTTCTTATAATTGAAAGTTATCGGCCCTTCCGCATCAATAATCTCACCGATCGGATCTTCTTCGGGCGTATAGATGTACTCACCCTGACCGGTTCCACTCTTGAAAGAGATATCACCGAGTTTCTTCGCCACGGCAGATGTTGTCAAACCTTCAGCAATTTCCACCTTTCCTGTCAGATTTGTCTTTCCATCTTTGAACTCCGTATAGAAAAGCTTATTTGCCAGTGCGTTGAGGGTAGCATTTACCAGATTTTTATCTTTCGCTTTAACAGAATCCGTATCCAGTCCCTTACTGCCGGTACGCATCGTAATGCCGGAACCGGCTTCCGCATTAGCAATTATCGTATCTCCGCCGATCATTGTTGCAGGAGACGATGCCTCGTGATCATAAACAAGAATAGTGTGTCCGCTGTAATGATCAATGGTAATCGGATTGCTGTCTTTCTGGACAATTACACCTGCCTTAGCCGGCGCGGTACCGCCTGCCACTTTTGTCACGCGGCTGCCTGCAAACAAACCATACTGGTCTTTTGATGTCCGGCGGTTTTCCCACATTCCTCCGTCAGACAGATACAAATTCATAGGATGTCCGTCTTTATTATCGGCAATTCCGGTCCACCGGGATTTACTGCTGCCCAGACCCAGATCAACAGTTCCCTTTTTCCCTAAAGAAATTGTGCCCTGCACAACGACATCCTTTCCATTGGATCCTGTTTTCGCATCATTCATGCCCATGGCAAAGGTGCCTGAAGTGGCAGCCACAGCTTTATAGCTTGCCTCTTCCCCGTCATCCGGCGTAAAGATTGTGCCTCCGGCAATGGTTACCGCATTTTTTTCGCTGCCGCGCATATCCACGCCGACACCTTTTACTTTCATATCCAAGTTGCCGTTCAAAGTAAACGCCGCACCGTCTTTATCATAAATATTGATGCCTGTTGCCTGATATGTCTTTGTGCTGCCATACCCGCCCTTTTGAGCGGCAGAAACACCATAGGCATCATTTCCGCCTCCCGTGCCTTTCATAGCCAGGTTACCGTTAATGGTCAGCGCAGAACCGCCATTATACAGTTTGATTCCGTCCGCAAAACCATCTCCGCCCTGTTTTGCCAAGATAGATACGTTGCCGGTGATGGCTGCTTTTCCGCCTTCATGGATATATATACCATATACATCTCCCACAGAGGATTTGGCATCAATGGAAATATCTTTTGCCACAGCGTCAATCTTTTTCTTCGTGTACATACCTACAGCACTGTTGCGTTCTGTCTTATTCTCCGCATTCAGTTTCAGACTCTTATCTGCCGCATGAATCGTAATATCCTTATTGATCCCCACCACGGCGGCCACAGCCTTATGGTAGCCAAGATCTTCTGTCGTGGTATCTCCGTCATCGACAGTGACCGTATTCACCGCATTGGTAAAAGTATACACGTCATCTTTCAGCACATTGGCTTTGACATACTCCTGATCCTTATCGGCTTCTCCGGTGATAGGGGTACCGAAATCAGACGTAGTCTGTCCATGAGGGTCATCTTCTGCGGGGGTAAATTTATATTCACCTCTGCCCGTGACATCCTGGAAGCTCATATTTCCCGATACGATGGCAACCGATGCGGAACTTGCCGTCAGACCTTCCGCAATTTCTACGGTACCTTTCAGATTATCTTTGATTGCCGCATTGTTATAACCGGTATAGTAAAGCTTATTCGCCAAAGCGTTCAGAGTTTCACTGACCAGATTCTTATCGGCCGCCTTGTTGGAATTGGTATTCAGACCGCCGTTCCCGGTTACCATTCTGACAACAGATCCCGGTTCCGCTTTTTTTATCAGCGTCCTGCCGCCAATCATCTCTTTTGGCTTTTCCGCTTTATGGTCATAGACAAGGATTGCATGACCGCTGTAATGATCTATATTGATGTCCCTGTCGTCGTTCTGTCTGATAATACCCGCGTGGGCCGCATCACTGCCGCCTTTGAAATAATCTATATGGCTGCCCATGTAAGAGCCCGTCACGGAAGCAGTCTTCTTATTATTCCAAACCGCATCATGGCTCAGATACAGATTGACCTCGCCGGCATCGCTGGAAAAACTCCTGTTATAATCGGTTACACCTGTCCATGAAGAATTCTTGCTTGCCAGCCCTACATTTACAACGGCCTTAGACCCTGATCTTCTTTCGGTGTAAATATTTCCCTGAAGCACAGTGTCTTCAGCTTTGGCAGCCGTTCCGTCCTCATTCATATTAATGAAAACAGTACCGTTCACGCCCTTAACAAGCTTTGAATTTCCCTGAGCATGTTCATCCATAGGCGTCAGAATCCTGCCGCTGCCAAGGCGCATAACGCCGCCTTTAGCGGTAGAATTGATGGCAGTCCCCTGAATTTTTACGTCCAGCGGCCCTTCAATAGTTAATTTGGCATTATTCCCGATATTGGCAATGGCAGTTACCGATATACCCGTTGTATCCTTGGCAGCTTTTACCGTTCTCCATTCATCGGCACCTGTACCGGCTATTTTCAGCCCGCCTTTAATGATAAGTTCCGCATTGGGTCCGCGGTTTGCCACGCCGTACGCCATTCTGCCTGAAGTAGACACCTTATCAATCACTACATCCCCGGCGACGGAAAGCTTACCGTTCTCGGAAACATAAATACCTGTCGCTTCTCTTCCATTCGTCTGATCTGCAGAAATAACCAGCGGTTTGTTTTTCTCCATATTGATGAAACTGATGCTCTTCTTGTTGCCGTCCGTCCCTTTTCCGACACGGACAGCCGCCGCCTTTGCAGATGCGGAAGAAGCCGCTTCCAGACGGAGTCCATGATTTGCCATGTCCACGGTGATTGAATCATCGCCGTTGTAAGCTGCACTGACATATCCATCTTCAGCATGGGTGTCATCAGCAGTGACCGTAGTTTCGCCTTTCAGCAATCTGTCTTTGATGATCGGCCCGTCCAAAGGCTCTTCCGGTTCATATACATAGGTGCCCTGTCCGTTCTTATCAGCAGCCGTATCTGTCCTGAAAGCAATATCCCCACTTGCTGAAACAGAAGAGGAAGTCAACCCTTCCGCAATTTCCACAGTGCCTTTCAGCTTTGTGTCACCTTGCACATAAGACATATAGTAGAGCTTATTTGCTAAACTGTTCAACGCTTTTCCCGCCGCCGTTTTATCGGCCGTATTGATTCCGCCTGCACCTGTGCGCAGCGTGATAGAAGACCCTTCTTCCGCTGTCTTGATTCTGAAATCACCGGCGCTGTAATTTTCAGCAGCGGAACCGTCTCCGGTATGGTCATAGAAAACAAGAGTGTGTCCGCTGTAATTATCTACAGTAATAGGCTTGCTGTCTTTCTGATAAATATACCCTTTATGCACTGCGTCACTGCCGCCATGAAGCTTCATTAAATAGCTGCCGTTATAGACAGGATTCTTACCAACAAGCGTCGTAGTAGTCACATGCGACTGCTGCTCATTCGTCCAGGTGGCCCCGTTTTGCAGATACAGATCAAAATTCCCGATATCATGCATCGTATTCCCGCCGCTGCCGTAATTATCATTGTACTGTTCATACGCCGCCACACCAGTCCAGGACGAATCCTTATCTGTCAGCGCCACATGAAGATTTCCTCTGTGCTGCCAATCTGCCAGCTGGCCTCCACTGTACTCAATAACTTTCTTTCCATACTGCCCTGTAACATACATATCCCCGATGATATTAGTTCTTGCGCTTCCTGGCGCACCATTTCTCATGTTGATATTGACAGTTCCCTTTTCCACACGGGCCGCATAGAAATTATGGGATTTATCCGCATCCGCTGCCGTAGAAATAGTACCGCCGCCGACAGAAATCACACTGTCCGCGCCCGCAGTATGCAATGCCGATCCCTTGAAATCAGAAATATTCACCGGCCCCGTAACGGTCATGGAAGTATTATCACCTGTCATCCGGATTCCGGATACGCCGATATACCGTCCCTGTTTCTCTGCTTTATCACCGTCCACATTTGAAACAGTAAGAGAACCGTCAATCACCGCTTCACTTCCGCTGCCCTGGAAAGCAATACCTGTGGCGGAACCGCCTTTGGTATGCACCTTGGTAATCTCTACCGGCCCCGTTATATTCAGATGGGAATTTCCTTCAAGGAAAATGCCGTTGGCGGCACGGGTATCTGTATTGGTGGAAGTAATGCTAATTTTCTTTCCCGCATCATTTTTTACAGTGATATAATCATTATTTCCCACATAAACGGCATCGGCAATCTCATTGCCGCTTTCTGCCGCTATACTCAAATTGAATCCATTCATATCCACAATCATCGGATTATTTTTTGTTGTAGGAGTGGACTTATTGTACATGCCGCTGACCACTTTTCCCTGTTTCGCATTCGGTGAAACGCCTTTTGCATTGCGGTCAGCCGTTTCTTTTTCCGGACCGGTAATCGGCCCAACAATTTCATCTGTCGCCGGTGTATAGAGATACCGGCCCTGGCCGTTATCTTTCTTAAAGGTGATATTTCCTGTTTTGAGAACCGCTTCAGAACTGGTCAGACCTTCTGCAATTTTTACAAAACCGGTCAGATTATTCTCTCCGTCTGCATACGCTTTATAGAAGAGTTTATTCGCAAGAGCGTTCAGTGTTTCACTGACCAGATTCTTATCCGCAGATGCATTGGAAGATGTATTCAGCCCCTTATTATCCGTAATGAGGGAAATACCGGAACCGGAC
>ERZ780083.141-NODE-141-length-26678-cov-2.858806_pt1 | contig 26678 bp, 17 predicted proteins | sample MGYA00511838_ERZ780083 | MGnify/ENA primary metagenome ERZ780083 (study PRJEB29588, sample SAMEA2152602) | human gut metagenome | biome: human gut; feature: human-associated habitat; material: faeces | place: Denmark | collected 2008/2010 ...
TATTTGCTACAATCAAAATAAAACTTATCAAACATTACCTCTATCCCTTGTTTCTGAAACTCCTGATACAACAACTTTTCTATATTTCTGTTGCCAATATCATCTTTAGATATGGAGTAAATCAGGGAAATACGCTTTACCATCAAATTGTCAGTAACATACCAGTGTTTGTAATTTAGTCCACCTATAAAAACAAGCAATGAAAGAATGAATATTAAAACGTATTTATATTTGAAGTAGGTTTTGTTCATGCTTTTTTGTTTATGTTTGGCAAAAATAGCATAATTTTCACAACAAGAAAGGTATTTCACTGAAAACATCCATTAAAAACATTCATTTTCATTAAAATCAATAAATTTCCTGGTTATCAATCCTATTTCTATATTTTGCATGACCCTTTTTTGTATTATCTTTGTTTCTCTAAAACAAGGAAATAAATGAGGAACTTTGCAGCCATCGACTTTGAAACAGCCAATGGTAAACGTACAAGTGTTTGTAGTGTAGGTGTTGTCATTGTAAAAGACGGTAAGATCGTGAATAAAATCTATCGTCTCATTCGTCCTGCTCCTAATTATTATACGCAATGGACAACGGCTATCCACGGATTAACTTATGACGATACGATGGAAGCCGAAGATTTTCCTGATGTATGGGCTGAAATCAAACCGTTGATAGATGGATTGCCACTTGTTGCACACAATAGTCCTTTTGATGAAGGTTGTCTTCGGGCAGTTCACGAATTGTATGACATGACTTATCCTAATTACAAATTTTATTGTACCTGCCGTACTTCCAGAAAAGTTTTCGGAAAAGATCTGCCCAATCATCAATTGCATACGGTAGCAGAACGGTGCGGATATAATTTAGAGAATCACCACCACGCACTTGCTGACGCAGAAGCTTGTGCACAAATAGCTTTGCTTATTATCCCCGATCCTCCCAAACCGAAGAAAGCAAAAAAAGCCGATAAAGATACGCATGTTGGAGACTTATTCGCCTCACTTATCCCTCAACAAGTGAAAAAGAATAAATAAAAAACACTACAACTATTATCACGATCAATAATAGTCATAGTGTTTTTATAATAAAGTGCTAATTAAAACTTCAACTAAAGGATAGACTTAGCGATACCCATTTCCAAGCCGCGAAGTTCTGCCAGTCCGCGAAGACGTCCCAGACAAGAATATCCCGGATTTGTCTTCTTTTTCAAGTCATCAATCATTTGATGTCCGTGGTCGGGACGCATAGCGATAGAGCATTTACGACGTTGTTGCAAAAGAATAAGAGCTTTCATTACGCCGTACATATCTACATTTCCTTCCAAGTGGTTAGCTTCATAGAAGTTGCCTTCTTCGTCACGCTGTGTACTACGCAGGTGAACAAAGTTTACACGATCACCGAAACGTTCCATCATGCCTGCAAGGTCATTGTCGGCACGCACTCCGAAAGAACCTGTACACAAGCAAAGGCCATTGGATTCGTTAGGCACGGCTTCAATCAGTTTTTTGAAATCTTCTTCCGTACTCAAAATGCGTGGCAAACCTAAAATAGTGTAAGGAGGATCATCCGGGTGAATAACCAGCTTCACGCCTACTTCATCGGCAACAGGCGCAATTTCTTTTAAGAAGAAAATCAAGTTGGAACGGAGCTTTTCAGCGTCAATATCATTATAACGGTCTAATGCCTGCTGGAATTGTTCTACAGTGAAACTTTCTTCCGAGCCTGGAAGTCCGGCAATCATATTGCGAACCAACAGTTTCTTATCATCTTCACTCATTTGTTCGAAACGAGCTTTTGCTTTAGCTATTTCTTCAGGAGTATAATCTTTTTCTGCGTTCGGACGTTTCAGGATGAAAAGATCAAAGGCTACAAAAGCCGCCTTTTCGAAACGAAGAGCTTTAGAGCCATCAGGCATTGTATAGGCAAGGTCAGTACGTGTCCAGTCCAGTACGGGCATAAAGTTATAAGTAACTACCATTACGCCACACTTCGCCAGATTACGGATACTTTCCTTATAGTTTTCAATGTATTTCATGAAGTCACCAGTCTGTGTCTTGATATGTTCGTGTACAGGTACACTTTCTACCACAGACCATGTCAGACCTACTTCTTCAATCATTTGTTTACGTTTCATGATCTCTTCTACTGTCCACACTTCACCATTCGGAATGTGATGAAGAGCATTTACTATACCGGTAGCGCCTGCCTGCTTAATATCCCACAAGCTAACGGGGTCGTTAGGACCATACCAGCGCCAAGTTTGTTCACATAAATACATATTGTTATTAAATTAAGAATTAAAAATTGAGAATTAAGAAATCAAAGTTGAAAATTAAAAGTTGAGAGTCGGCATACGGATGCTACGCAGCCAATTCTCAATTTTTAATTCTCAATTCTCCATTTATTAAATTGAGAATGCATCAAATCCACCATCGATTACAGCTACTGTACCTGTTACGAAGTTGGAAGCATCGCTAATCAAATAATGGATGGTTCCATAAAGATCTTCCGGTTCACCGAAACGGTTGAATGGAGTATGAGCGAGAATTGTTTTTGAACGATCAGTCAGAGAGCCATCCGGATTAGTCAATAACGCACGGTTCTGATCGGTCAGGAAGAATCCCGGAGCGATCGCATTTACACGCAGACCGTTACCGAATTTCAATGCCAGTTCACCAGCCATGTATTTAGTAAAGTTAGCAATAGCTGCTTTAGCTGCACCATAACCAACGACACGAGTCAATGGACGAAGAGCTGATTCAGAGCAGAAGTTTACGATAACTCCTTTTTTATTCTTTGCCATCACGTCTACAAATGCCATTGTAGGCAATACCGTACCGAAAAGGTTCAGGTCTACTACTTTTCTGAAAGCATCTACTTCCAGGTCGAGAATCGTTTTATCCGGGGCGATAGTAGCACCAGGCATATTCCCACCTGCGGCATTCAGTAATATATCGATGGTGCCGAAACGTTTCAGGATCGCTTTTTTGTTTTCTTTTAATATTTCTTTATTCAGAACGTCTGTTACAAGGAACATAGCTTCTGTCTTTTGACTGAGTTCTGCTTCCAGTTCCTTACCAATTTCTTCTACACGGTCAAGGATTACGATTTTGGCACCTTGTTCTGCAAGATAGTTAGCAATACTTTTACCCAGGATACCGCAACCGCCGGTAACGATAATCACTTTGTCTTTAATGTCGAATAAGTTTTTCATGTCTTTTCATTTATAAGTTTATTCTAAATCTCTGTGCTACAAAAATAGTGGAAAAGTAGCTTGTTTACTATAACAAACGTCTCAAAAAGGTGAACTCCTATATCAAAAAGTATTAATTATTGCTTAAAAGCGTCTTTTCTGGCCAATGCTTCCAGGTAATAATAGTCTGCATAGTTGAGAGGAACATCGATTTCATCACCTCCCGGATGGTGTCCGGTGGAGTGTAGCAACAGGAAGCCATAGTTTGTTTCCGGTTCAGCTTGGTAGTGTTTGTTGAGGCTATCTACGATCTTGTCGGCAATGCTTTGATAACGGTTGCTATCTTCTGCTGAAACATAGGTCCGGAGTTCGTACAGGGCTGAAGCCATGATGGCAGCAGCAGAGGCATCGCGGGGGACGTTGGGAATACCAGGCGCTTTCATATCCCAGTAAGGAATAAAGTCTTCCGGCAGGTTCGGTAAGCCAAAAAAGAAGTCTGCAATATGGCGTGCCTGTTGTAGATAGGCTGGATTCTTTGTGAAACGATAGCACATGGTACATCCGTATAATCCCCATGCTTGTCCACGGCTCCAGAAAGAATCATCGGCATAGCCTTGTGCTGTCTGTTTGGCACGCACTTCTCCTGTTTCGGGGTCGTAATCTACTACATGATATGAAGAGTAATCCGGACGGAAATGATTCTTCATGGTAGTATTGGCATGGTTTACAGCAATTTTCCAGTAGATGGAATCGCCGGTTTCTTGGGTAGCCCAGAATAGCATTTCCAGGTTCATCAGGTTGTCGATGATGACGGGATACTTCCATTTATCACGGTTATGATCCCATGAACGAATGCTCTTTACTTTGTCATTGTAGCGGGTAATCAAAGTCTTGGCGCTTTGTAATACTACATCTTTATAAGAACGTTCACCTGTTAGTTGATAAGCTTTGCCAAAGCTATTGTTCATCATGAAACCCAGGTCGTGAGTACCTTTGTGCCACTTAGCCTCTTCTATCATCCAGGTATTGCTGATAGCTTCCTGACGCCAGAAATCATCGTTTGTATAAGCATATACTTGCCATAATGAACCGGTGAAGAAGCCCGAACACCAGTCGTGCGGATGTATCATTCGCAGTGAACCGTCTTTGTTGATACTCCGGGGAATTACGCGGTGTTTGCATTGATTCTCAGCTTCTTTTCTGGCCTTATTTGCACATTTCATGGCAAATTGCAGTTGGCCACAAGCAAAAGCATATGCATTGTCTACATCATCAGGTTTTACCCACAATAGATTGAAACGATCCTTCCAATCAATGGTGCGATGTGCTCTATAAAGTTTCAGATAGTCTGTACGTTCCGGATTTAACAGGAAAACACGGTACAGGTCTTTGCAGAATTCTTGTTGTTTGTAATCCCATTCGCTGATTTGCTGGTAGGGCCAGTCTTTTACATCTTTGCCAACGTATGGGGCTAAGAAGTCCATTGCCTTGTAGAAATTGCGGCCGTCCGTTGATGTGGCGTTATCAATTGAAATACCAATCTTCTGAGCCATAAGAAAAATATCGATGAAATGGGACAGATTGAACTGTGAATAGCCAAATGCAAGGGTACGGCGCAACTCATGTGGTTGCCTGCCATCCGGCTCGATCTGAGTGAAGATACGTCTTTGGGGGATAGCATTGATGACTTCCTGTGCCACTTTCACATTCCCTGCATATAGGGCGAAAGCAATAACTTGTGCATCATGTGCTGTACTGTGGTTATTAGCCTGATTAGCTTCTTCCTGTCCTTGCGGACTATTCAGTATCCATGTCAGCAGTTTGCCAAACCATGCTTTCAGTTGTTTACTGTCTTTGGGTGTGAAAGCCTTCGACTTCTCCAATAGTTGTACGGCATCCAGCATCTCAACGAACGAATAAGTATCGATGACACCATAACAGCGGCCTTTGTTGTTATGATGTCCCGGTATCATCTGGGCATATTCCAAATTCGGGTTCATGCGCGTATCTTTATTAAAGAACCATACACGAATCAGTTCAGTAGCCTTTTGGGCATACTTCTCGTCATTGCTGAAATACCACGCAAGTGCAAGAGTGGTGACGCGCTGGGCAGTTGCTCCAAGACGGTTTCGATCCAGCTTATTCAGTTCCGGGTTCGACTCACCGTCACGGCTGATGTAGGGTAGACCGTCAGGTTTGGAGGGATCGGGCCAATAATAGCGTGCCTGACTCATGTAATCGTGTTTATCTCCGCTGCCGGGCGTCTTCTCTTTCATCACGACGGATAGAGGTTGTACATCCAGCAATTTTTCAGCTTCTGCTACCAACTCTTGATATGTGGTAGAGAAGTAAGGTTGATGTAATGATTGTTTTACTTTTTGCAGATGTGCTCCATCCCAAATAGATTGTGCATGAATATGGCCTACTGCAAGTAATAAACAGGTAATGACTAAGTTAATTCTGACTCTCATGGTGTTTTTGTTTTGAAGTTAATAAAGTTTCCTGAGTTTTATACCGTTCAGAAAGCTTTTTCCATTCCGAACAGAGAAGCGTATTTCAATTTTATTCCGAAAGTTTGTAATATTGTATCTTTTCCGCAGAGCATGAAAATAATCACTTTCGCGACAAGAGGAAAAGCTTTCTTCGATAGTTTGATCATTGATTATTATGTCGAATCTGTTTTCACGGTTTTCCACATCAGAATTACGACCTAATTGGTAGACTGTTGTTGCATTCTCGCGGAATATATCTGTAAAAAGAAATTCTATTTCATAAACTCCGTTGGGAACATCGAAACGGTAGCCTTCAATTCCGTTGCGAAGAGTCTGAAATAGAGGTCCGTCATTGGTATTCTTTATTTGTATCTGGCTACTTTTACTTTCTCCGCCAATATATCCCCAGCCATTTTCAGTATAAGGCTGATCGGGCAGCCAGGTGAGATTACTTTCGTCAGAAGTATAGAAACAATAACTTCCTACATTGATGGCAAGTTCTAAGTCCCGTAGATTTGTTCCATTTAAATTTGCAGGGATAGGGGTAAAGTTTAAGCGGATTCCGTCTTCTACAAAAGAGATATCTTGGACGGCTTTTCTATTTTCTGCTTTAGCAGCGATAAAGTGTTCTTTTTGGCAGAATGGCACCTCAAATGTTACTGCAAAATTCTTGGTTTTCTGTTTGCCCAAAGACTTCCCATCAATAAAAAGCTCTACTTCAGGAAGGTTAGTATATATTTTAACCGGTAATATGACCGGCTCTTTCCCATGCTGTATACCGGAACGATGTGTCCAGTCGCGGCTGGCGATATGTAATACTGGAATGTCTTGACGCCAGGCAGCTTTATAATAATAGTATATATCTTTAGGAGTGCGGTTTGAGTATACCAATCCTTTATTGTTGATCCGTGGCATAGACTCATCACGCAATGCGGAAGAGAAATCGATGAAATTCCAGTGTGTTCCACCACAGATGTAAGATGTTTCCTCCAGTACAGGCAAGTAATGCTCCAGATACTTCTGCTGGTATTCGATACTGAAATCAAATGCATGAGGTTGTAGCGAATGTAAGCGCTTGTCAGATCCTGCACCGTATTCGCTGACAATCATGGGGTGGGAAGGATACTTTTTGTGTTGTTCTTCCAGATACTGTTCGAATCCGGTGAGGTTACCTCCATACCAGCCTTGGTAAAGATTCCAGCCGACAATATCGGTAATACTGCCTAAGCCAACTTCGTTATAGCTATTGCTACCATGGAATGCCATAGTGCTGACGCGGGTTGTATCTTCTTCTTTTAACACTACTTCCAGTCGATTGGCCAGTGCCAGTGTTCGTTCCAGTATGGGCTTTAATTCTTCTTCTTTTTTATAGAGTCGTTGAGTGACGAGTAAGATTTCGTTCATATATCCCCAGGTGATGATTGAGGGATGATTATAATGCTGGCGTATCATCTCCCGCAGATTTCGTTCACAGTTTTCCGTATAACCGGGGGTATCGGGTACAATGTCAATGATGGGTATTTCTTCCCAAGCTAACATGCCGAGTTTATCGCACATTTCCAGTAAAGCGTCATCTTGTGGATAGTGAGAGATACGGATGAAGTTGGCTCCCATTTCCTTCATCAATTTTATGTCGCGACGATGCATTTCATCCGTTAGTGCCACCCCAATAGGTTTCTGGTCCTGGTGACGGCAAATGCCACGTAGCTTATAAGGCTTTCCGTTGAGGGAGAATCCTCTTTCACCATCAAAACTAAACCAGCGGAAGCCGGTATAGTGGTTACTTTGGTCAAGAACCGTTTTAGTCTTTTTATCACGTAGGATACTTTCCACTCTGTAAAGATGAGGTGTTTCCGGAGTCCATAACTGAGGAGATAAGATTGGAGAGGTCTCAGAACGGAAAGAATACTGTTCTCCGGCCTTGATTTGTATGGACTGTTTCAGGCTCTGGGCAATGCTTCCATTAGGGTGATATATGATGTGTTCCAGTTCGAGTAATGCTTTCTGGGTAGCGTCATTCTTTATATCTCCACGGATAAGTATTGTTCCTTTTTCCTCGGATACCTTGGGGGTACTGATGAAAATTCCTTCCGAGCCATAATTCGTCAGATGGAAATGTTGTTTCGAGACAGCTGTGAGCCATACATCCCGATATATGCCGCCAAAGAATGTAAAGTCACCTGAAATAGGAGGGATATCCTGACGGGAATTATCTACACAAACAGCAAGAGAGTTGGGAGTATTCAATGAGCAAAATGGGGTAATATCGAGTGTGCAGGCGGTATATCCTCCGGTATGTTCACCTACCTTTTTCCCATTGATATAAATGGTGGCTGCTTTGCTGGCAGCATCCAGTTTTAGAAATATCTGTTTTTCTTTCCAACTTTGCGGTATTGATATTTGCCGGCGATACCAGCCTGTTCCCCGATAGTAATCCTTTTCAGTGTAAGCATCCGTATTCCAGGTATGTGGCAGATGGACGGATGTCCAGTTTGCATCATTGAAAGCACTATCTATTGCTGTAGGGCATTCTCCTTGTAAGAATTTCCAGCTGTCATTGATGGTTTTACTTTCTCGTTGTGCCTGTACAGTTGTCAGGAATAATAGAGATAGGGCGGTAGTAGCTATCCTGTGGAAAGCTGTCTGTCTGGATGTGTTTTCTTTCTTTTTCATGGTAAGATAATTAACCTTATTGCTAACTTAGTCTGGATGGGAAAAACTTGTTATTTTAATCTTACTTGATAAAGTGAGGATATTGCTGTAATATAGAGCTTATCCCCGCTTATCAATAAGGATGTCGGGCGTTCGGGCACCTCTATTGTTCCTATAGGTTTGCTTGTAGAATCGAAAATAGAGATATCTCCGTTTGCTACATATACATTGCCGGTTTGGTCTGTTACTACACTACGGTCACCTCCATCTGCAAATACATGACTATGTTGTAAGAAACCTTGGGCATCTGTTTCCGAATGAATAACTCGTTGGTGATACTCATCCAGTGTATAGATTGTTTCTCCCGGAACGGCTTCCACTATAGATGAACAACGGAACAGGTCTTCATAATATGGAATAATAGTTACTCCATCCGGAGCCACAAAGCAGTGAGTTGGTTTTCTACCACCGTAATATTCATTTTGGGTAATAGTCCGGTTGGCTAAATAACATACCTTCTGAGGCTTCTGTACTTGTGACATGTCTACTAAAGGAAGTACCTGAAAGCTATCATCTGCATTTTCAGGGCGGATTGAATAAAGCTTGGGAACATAGGTGAATCCCCATAAGCCACCCGATCCACGCCATCCGAATAATGGCTGGTTGTCATTGCGTGTATCATCGTTTTTATAACCGGGTTGGGATATGTATTTGGTGACAACAATCAGGTTGTCCTGCGTATCACAGGTCAGTGCCACTGCATTCCAAGGGAAATCGGCAATGGAAGTCACTTGCCCACTTTTAATATCCAGTTTGTAGATACGTCGTATGCGATACTCGCAGAAATAGATATTGCCCTGGCTGTCTTTGGTCAATCCGTCAATAAATTCAAAGCCGGTGACTATAATCTCAGCTTTTCCTATTACATTGTTCAATGAGTATTTTCGCTTCTCTTTACCTGTCAGTTGCAATCGTGCCAGTTCCCAACGACGTGCTTCATGCCGGCTATTTACATCATACAGACTGGCATTGGACGTAAACTTCACGCGGGCATGGGCATAATTATGCAGATTGAGAAATTCAATATCTTTGCAATTCCAGGTGCGTATGGCCGATGGATAAGACTTCAACATACGTGATACACGGTAAGAATAGAAATTAGCGAAAGTCAGGTTCCGGCAATCAATCAAATCCAATGGCTGTGTGTCGACACCTTCAGCTTCTACCTCAAACTGAAAATCATAGATTTTCCAGTTGGCAACGTTGCGAAAGATCGCTTCATTACGTAAGTGATGTTCCAGCGACATTCCATAGATGCGTCCGGGCGTTTCAGTATGGCTCACATAAAGACCTGCCGAGCTATATTCGTTAGCCGTCCATAAATCCCGGAAAGTACCTCCGCCTCCATTAGTTATCCATAAACTCCAATGCTGGTTATCCCAGGCACGGGTTATCAGGTCATGAGTTTCCGGGGTTACAGGCATAGGCTTTTCTAATGGATTGGCTGCACTTTGCCCGTTATAGAAGAAGCGGTTCTTATCATGTCCGCTGAATTTTACATCGTATAAGTACGAACCTTCACCTGCCATCCATTTACAATTTACAGCCCGATAATTATATGCATCAGCGTTGAGGAAGATACCACATACGATATTAGTACCTCCTTTCGGAGTCGTTAACTGTGCCTGAGGTGCGCCAAAGCCACTAAATGCAGGATTACCGCCTAATGTTAGCAGGATGGTGGTTCCGGGGTGTAGCCCGATTATATTTGTATTCGGCTCTAAAACTAATGGATCTTTGACCACATACCAGCCTTGCGGAATATAGATATTCGTATATTTCTTTATGGCTTCCCGGAAGATTTCCGTGTCATCACTAAAACCGTCTCCTTTGGCACCCAAATCCCGGATATTAACCCAATGATTCATTGTGGGAAGCATTGGAGTATCACCGACATCCAGTGGGATGATACTTTCGATAGGTACGATTTCAGCTTCACGTACTATCTGGGGAATATCTTCGAGGCTGTTGGCATTGAAGCCATAAGTGAAACGAGTAATCTGGTAAGCCTTTCCCTTACCGGATACCTGTTCATTTGTAGAACGTTCCAGAGAAAATACCGGAACATTTTTGCACTGTATACCCCGAAGATTGATTTGTGTAGCTGCATTGCCTGCATCCGTCAGAATGAGTCCCGTTCGTTTTACATTTTCAAAGATGCAATCTTCCATAAACAGGCGATCGGGTGCATTTTCTTTAATCTCTACAGCTACGGGTACATTCTTTACTTTCATGCGTACGATAGTCAATCCACCTTCATTAGTCAGGATCGCACTTTTACGCTGTCCTTCAAAATAACTGTTGAGCAACATAATGGGCCATCCCGGGGCTGATTTATCCGTATCAATACCATATTCTCCTCCAAAGACGGATACGTTTTCCAGATGATTACCTGCATCTACAATTCCTGCACGTCCTTTTCCTACGTGAATCGTCACATTGGAGATGGAACAATGCTGGGCAAAATGGGCGCGAATTCCTGAAGCATTCGGATTCCCATCTTCAATACGAATATCTGCATTTAGTAACGAACTATAAAAAGTTCCGGCATTAGCGTCACTCACTGGACGTTCAGAACGGTAGTTCCCGCTGATGACCCAGAAAAGATACTTTCCTTTATTTGTTTCATGCGTCACTTCTTGGAAGCCGGGTGAATTTTTACCAAGGACGAATACCGGACGTTTGGTCCCATATCCAATGAGACGTACCCCTGAAGGTATATATATCGTTTTACTAAGTTTATAAACTCCTTCGGGTACAAAAAGAATACCGCAACCCGATTCTTTATGTTTGGCGGTATTCAGTGCTTCTTGCAGAGCATCAGATACGTCCGTGCTTCCATCTGGTTTGATAGGGAAGTATTCCGGAGTAAAATATACGGCTGCAGAGCTCCCCCCCCCCCTCGGGGGGCGGGAGCGCACGTCCGGGGGGATTTTGAGCTTGTATTCCTCCTGCGAGGATCACAATTAAAAAGAAAATATGGATTCTGATACGATTCATGTGCATGAGATTACAACGGGTAACGTTTGATGCTAACCGTCATTTTACCACTATCATCAATTTTGTTCACATATACATAAGCGGCATACTTGCCATTTGCTGTTTGCATAAATGCACCGTCATCCTTACTGAATGTCAACGCATAATCAACTGCCGCGCCGAGATCCAAACTCTGGAAGTCAACATCGTCAATGTAAACATTGGGCGCTTCACCTTTCAGCTGTGCGTCACGTACATTGGCACGTTTTTCCATAGGGGTCTTATTGGTGGCTCCGGCAGGAACAATTCCTGCAATAGCAATGTATTTCGGGTCGGTACCTGGCGATACGAATGAATGCTTATAATCGTAGCCATTCAATTTGGCCTGATAAATGTAAATAAAGTCGATTTTGTTTGCCAGACTTTGGGTGGTTACTTCTTCTTTTGTATAAGCTTTCATGTCTTCAATAGAGAAATAACAGGCTCCTTCATTACCCAATTCAATGAGTCGTTTCATGTCCATCTTAGAAACAGGGTAAGACGGGGTACTGTAAGAAGCCTTGGCGCCTGTGCTGGAAGTTGATGAGAAAGTGAAAGAGATATTCTTTCCTTTAGCTTCTGCAGGTACCACGTATGCATAGCGTACAGTAGCAGCGATCAGTGATGCTTGGCTGGTACCGAAAGCCACTGCCGGATTCATATAGTGTTCATCTACTTTATCCATCATAGTGGCAGTAGATGTGGCACCATTCGTGGAAGCGTCCTTTACTGTTTGTACTGGAACATCATCCCCTGCCTGATACGTCACTCCATTTACCACCAGTTTGTTTCTTGCAGTGAACCAGGAGTTGAGCTCAAATCCTGTACCTTCGGCTCCTGAGATAGAAGCCCTTGCTTCGGCTTGACCCAACTGTCCCATCTGGGCACCCATGGCATAAGCGAACTCTATTTTTTCACCTGCGATAGCAGGAGCAACTGTCTTTTTAATCAGATCGTTTCTCAGCGTAGAATCATCGTCATCGCTACATGAAAAACAGGAAAGTGCAATGGCAGACAGCATTACATATTTCAGTAGTTTCATAAATAGTCTCCTTTTTTAAAGTTGATACTGTTTAAAATTATTCTCCCTGTAAAGCTACAGTAATAGTATAAGTCCTCTTCACCTGGCGGTTACCCGAAATAACCGTATATTCACGTGATTGACTAAAGTCGATCCATGAACCCATAGAAGGGGTTACAATGCAATCTTTAGCTACAGAACAGTGAGGTTTAACATGCTTCAGATTGGTTCCGAATTTGGCTACAGCTGTAACTATACCTTTCGTGGCATCTGTTTCTATATCCTGAATATTGGTTTCAACCAATACATTACGATCGTCCGGACCTCTCAACTCGAAGTTGGACATATAGCATTCTTCACTGTCGGTAATCAACAAATTGTTGTCATCCAACGGGGCGTCCCCGCAAGCTTGTATCAGGAGGCATACAAACAAAAGACTTAGTATTCTATATACACTTTTCATAAATGTTCGTTCTTGTTTTAAATAAGTATTGTTTTTCAAGCTGAGTATTAATACCATGGGGTATTTTGAGCCAACTTCGGATTACGGCTTCTTTCACCTTCCGGAATCTGATAAATATAGTATTTCTGGAAGTCGCGTTCGGAAGCATTTTTGAACTCGTCACGGAGTCTGGTTCCTTTAGTGTCATACAGCGTCTGCCCATCACTATTCGGTTCACCCCATATTTCGTTGACTTTTCTCCAGCGGCGGATGTCGAACGGACGATGCCCTTCGGTAGCTAATTCTACGATGCGTTCTTGCTCGATAGCCTTAAAGAACTCTTCTTTATTAGCATACTTACTTTCTTTCAATCCCGGCAGGTTGCCTCTGTTACGGATTTGGTTGATTAATCCTACTAATTCCTGTGATGGACCATCTGTTTCATTTACGGCTTCACAATACATCAGGTAGACGTCAGCAAGACGCATCAGATAGAAATCCTGAGGACCCTGTGTACGTTCGGCAATACCTACTTGGCGTACCCATTTACGGTAGATATAACCAGTCTGACTGCTGGCATCGTTATTGATAAAGCCTTTGGATTCTTCGCCTCTAACTCCAAACATCCAAGTCAGGCTATCACCAATGGACATGCCGTCCAGAGCTACCTTAATCATTTTCTCACCATTCCATAAGATAGTACTTCTCATACGCCAGTCACGATTTTCGTAACTTTTGCGGTTCCATGCGCCGTTTTCCTGATTTTCCTGATTGTTTAAGATTAACTCAGGTAAGAAATCTCCTGTAATAGTCGATTGATAACGGTTTACCAGGCGATTAGTCGGCATAATCCAGCATTGCGCATTGGCTGTAGAACGTGTTCCGAAATCACGTAATAAGCTTTCTCCTTGGCCGTCACCCAAGTTAGGACCTCCATATTGAAGAGAAAATATGATTTCCTGGCAATACTCATTGTCATATTGGAATAACTTCCAATAGTTGGGAGTCTGATACTCTCCCGGGTCACCATTGCCGAAAAGTTTCAGATCATAGTCATAGATCACTTTCTTGAAGTCGGCGGCAGCTCGTTTATAGTATTCCTGAGCTTCGCTTGTGCTTTGCTGGAAATCTTTCAGTTCCGGCCAACCGTTTTTCTTCCAAGATGCCCAGTAAAGCTCTATTTTACCTTTGAAAGCCAAAGCAGCTACTTGAGTTGCCCGTCCGGCCTCGCCACCACTTACGCTTGCAGGCAGTTTCTCGTAAGCATATTGCAAGTCTTGCAGAATATCATCCTTGATGGTTGCAATAGGAATACGTTCCAAAGAACAAGCTTCAGCATCTCCTGAGAGTACATGGCGATAGTAAGGCACATCACCCCAGTTCTCAATCAGGCGGAAGTAAGCTAATGCGCGAAGAAAATAGTTTTCAGCATTGATGCGTTCTAGAGAAGTCCGGGTGGTGGCATTCCCCTCTATTTCAATCATCCGCTCTATGTTCTGGATAGTAAAGTTAGCGCGGTTGATAGTTTTATAGGCATTGTTCCACATAGATGAAAATCCGCTTGTTACCCAGGCGGCAGGACTCCATCCCGTGATACTTCCGATACTTTTGCCACGGGTATTTTGAAATTCACCCTGTCCGTCGTAATAATAATCGGTAGCATACAAGTCACGGATAGCATTGTAGACCCCGTAAGTGGATGACAAAGCATCATCTGTGCTTTTCCAGAAGAGGTCTGAAGATACTTCTGTAGTCGGCTGTCTGTCCAGTAAATCACTTACGCAAGATGACATTGTTCCGACCAGTCCGGCAAATAATATATACTTAATGTATTTCATATTCGTTTTCTAATTTAAGGTGGTTATCAAAATTCAACATTAATACCGATAGAATAGGTTTTAACCAAAGGATAGAGGTCATTGGCATCCGATCTATTGTATTGCTGATTCCAACTACTGATAGATTTCTCCGGGTCAACACCTTTCCACGGGGTTATTGTGAAAACATTTTCTGCAGATAGATAAATACGGGCACGTTCAAATGAAATCTTTTTCAGTAACTTGGTTGGGATTGAATAACCTATCTGCAAGTTTTTCAGACGTACATAATTCATGTTTTCCGCCCAGAAAGTGCTTTCCGTTCTGTTATAGGAGCCTCCGCTACCTGTAACCAGCCTTGGCATGGAAGCATTACGATTATCCAATGACCAGGTGTCATTCCAGTGGAAACTCTGGAAAGCATAACGGTCGGAGGGTACACTTACATTATTAAGATCGTCCAACCACATGTCTGCGCGACCATAACTACCTTGGAACAATGCCTGGATATCGAAACCTTTATATCCTCCTGTCAGAGTGATGCCAAATTGTCCGAGTGGAGTTTCACGATACTTATCTTTCCATGCTTTTTTATCTTTATCATCGATTTGTCCGTCGCCATTCAGGTCTTTAATCAGGATGTCACTGGGTGCGGTATAGTTACCTTGATAGGGAGCATTATAGATCTGGTTCCAAGATTGTACCAATCCGGGGTAGGCCTCATAAATATACAGGAAGTGATAAGGCATGTTTAATGCTGTCCAACCTCTGTCAAGATGATCACCCCATTCTTCCAGTTTGTTCACATTGTAAGAAGCATTCACGTTGATGCTGTAATCCAATTTTCCAACTTTGGAACGCCAAGTAATATTGGCTTCAATACCACGATTGCGCAAGTCGGCGATATTTACACGGGGTGCGTCATATCCGGAAAGGATAGAAGAAATGCTGGAGCCACGAATCATACCGGTGGTGAAACGATCGTACCAATCAAGTTCAGCCGTCAGTTGGTTGTTGAATAAACCAAGGTCCAGACCCACATTGATGACACGTGTTGATTCCCAGGAAAGATCCTGGTTGATCATTTTACTGGCACTGAATCCTTGTACTAGCTTACCATTCATGATGTAATTAGTCGTTTTCATCGTTTCCTTTTGTTCATAACGGCCTACACCGGAGTTATTACCCAATGTACCGTAAGAAGCACGGAACTTGGCATTGCTGATAACTTTCTTCAGTGGTGCGAAGAATGTTTCTTCAGAAATACGCCAGCCGATTGCTCCTGAGGGGAAGAAACCCCACTGATGCCCTTTGGCAAAACGGGAAGAACCATCCGAACGGAAATTGAATTCAAACAAATATTTGTCGAACATTGCGTAATTAACGCGACCGATAAAAGAACGTAAGCCTTCTGATTCGGATCTACCCCAGTTGGTTTGTTGTGCAGCTGAGGCTGCATTCAGTTCTTCGAGGCTTGAATGGAGTCTGTCTTTTCTCCAGGCGCCGAGTTGACGATCAGACCAGAATTCTTCAGCAGCATTGAACATTACAGTGATGTGATGTCCCGGAGCGATTTCACGGTCATAGCTGATTCTACCTTGGAATAATGTTTTATACCCTTCATAATTAGAGTCGGTAATACCATCTCCTCCGTTGTCCGGCATTTCACGGGCTACCGTATTACTCTGGAAATTCCATTGTTTTAAAGGATTCTGAACAGCTTTTGAGAATTGATTGTAATATCTCAATGCATAGCTTACATTCAGTTTCAGGCCTTTCAGAGGTTCCCATTCCGCATAAGCATTTCCATTGAATTCCTTGCGGGAGGTAGTTGTACGGTATGCTTCATATTCGGCAGCTACGTTACCGGCAGCAGAGTTTTCACCATAAGCCATGGCACCACCATATTCGCCCGTTTCAGGATGCTTGTTCAATATACCAGATACTGCATATTTCAAACCGGCATTTTCCAAACCACTTCCACGGGGAGCAGTTGTTTCGGACCATTGGCCGTCTGACTTCATACCGATTTTAAAGTTGTCCCGAATTTTATAATCCAGGTTGAAACGCATATTGTAGCGGCTGTAGTCATTATGAATCTGCAATCCTTTCTGATCCATAATACCGATTGATGCGTAGAAATTCATTTTGTCCGAACCACCTGAAGCCGAAATAGTCTGGTTGAGTGTACCACCTGTGCGGAACATCTCATCAAATTGGTCGGTGTTGGGAAACAGAATAGGGTCCACCATACTCATGGCCATCCATTGCTCCACTGTTCCTTGGCGGAAGTTGGTTGAACTGTTTCCTGTGCCGGCAGCCCGCATGTGCATAGTTAGTGCGCGAGAGTAGTCATTCATGTAGTCGTAGAACTCTACCGGGCTTGCCCAGGCATAAGAACCATTATAAGTAATCTTTGCCTTACTCTGTCCCAGACCGTTTTTGGTGGTAATCAGAATAACACCATTAGCAGCACGCGAACCGTAAACGGCTGATGAAGCAGCATCTTTCAATACGGAAATGCTTTCGATATCATTCATATTGATACGGTTGATGTCAACATCAGGCATACCATCCACTACAATGAGCGGGTCGGAGTTATTGATAGAACCTAAACCGCGCACTTTCAGTGATGCTCCATCGGAACCTGCAAACCCAGTAGATTGGTTTACCACCAATCCCGGCACTAAACCGGAAAGCCCGGAGGATACATTGGAAATGGAACGGCTGGCAATTGCTTCATCAATCTTCACTGCTGATACCGACCCGGTCAGGTTAACCTTTTTCTGGGTACCATAACCAATCACTATAACTTCGTCCAATGCTTGTGAGTCTTCGTTGAGGGTTACAACGATATTTGTTTTGCCTTTCAGGGCAACCTCTTGTGTAGTGTATCCGATGAAGGATATCACAAGAGTGGCATTTGTTGAGGCATCAATGCTAAAATGACCGTCAATGTCTGTGATAGTACCACCTGTACCTCCTTTGATGGTGACATTAGCGCCGATAATCGTTTCTCCTGTGTTATCTTTTACCGTACCGGTAATCTTGGCTTGCTGTGCCGAGACGCTTCCGATACCAATAAAGACTAATAGGAATACCAAAAAATGTTTCATATAGCTTAAATTTAAATGAATAATAAAAGGTTAATTTCATGTAAGAACTGAGGGCTTTTACTTCTTAAGGTGGAAGTGGATTTATATGCCCCTCTTTAAGATGTGTGATTCATAAGTATTACTTCATAGGCGTCCTTTCTCTTTTAATGGTTAATATGCTTTTCTAAATCGTTTTATAAAGTGATGGCAAATATATCGGTCTTTCATACTCGCATTGGAAATATGGCTACATCTTAGCTACATCAGTATTGCTTGCTGACTACATCAATACTTTCTCTGCGTAAAATTAATGTATTGATTATTAATTATATAAATGGATGTTTTGAGTTTAAAAGACTACTTCTCTTTTTCTCAAAGAATAGAGTGTTATTCATCAGAAAGATCTTATCTTTGCTTCTACGAAACCAAAAGTTGACCGCTATGAAACTAAAGACGTATGCTACATTCTTTTTTCTTCTCTTATTGTGCTCATCATTGAGTGCCGGTTGGCAACGGCCGATAACAAACTATACACGCCATGCTTATAAAGCCGGTAATCAGAATTGGGGGTTACACCAACATGAAAATGGCTGGATGTATGTGGCCAATACCAATGGACTGTTGGAGTTTGATGGCGCTGGATGGAATCTTTATCCCATGCATAATGTAAAAGCCCGTGCTATGAAAATAGGAAATGACGGACGGATTTACATCGGTGGAATCGGTCGTTTTGGCTATTTTACTCCGAATCGTTTGGGAGGGTTAGATTATACTTGTCTTTCGGATAGTTTGCCTCCTAACTCTTCTATAGGTGTTATCCGGAATATTCTGCAGGATAAAAACCGAATCTGTTTTCAGTCGGATCGTAGCTTGTTTTATTGGGAAAATGACCATTTGGAGTATCTGGAATGTAGCGGTGAAATATATACTTCTTCTATCGTATACAATAAATTTTATATAGGCGCTGCCGAAGGATTACTCATTCTTGATGGGAAAGACTTCACTGTAGTACCCGGTTCGGAGATATTGGGAAGAATTTCCAGTTTGTTACCTTATAACGGTAAGGTTCTGATAGCTACCCGCTATAACGGACTCTTTACTTATGATGGTAAAAAGATCGAGAAATATACTTGTGCGGCAGATGAGTTCATGAAGAAAAACCGTGTGTTTTGTGCAGCTCTTAATCATTCTTTGTTGGCCATAGGCTCTGTACAAGACGGGGTGTGCTTATTGAATCTTGAAAAAAATGAGATCGATGTCATATCTATTAGTAGCGGATTACAGAATAAAACAGTGCTTAGTATGGCTTTTGATACACAGGAAAATCTTTGGTTAGGACTGGATAATGGAATTGACTATATTCATTTGAATTCTCGTATATCCTCTTTATATGGCAACAAGCCGGTTATAGGTTCGGGATACACTTCTTATCTCTATCGGGATAAACTATATTTAGGAACCAACCAGGGACTGTATTATACCGTGCCTTCTGTAGATTTGAATCAGACGATACCAATGGAGTTTATTCCTGGTACGGGTGGTCAGGTGTGGTCGTTTCTGAATCATGATGATAAGCTGTTCTGTGCTTCGGATAATGGCATTTTTGTAATAGATGGTGCTAATGTGGAACATCTGGATGGCTTGAGGGGGACGCGTCTGCTCGTATCTCTCAGCCACCGACCGGATGTGTTGATTGTGGGAACATATGGCAAATATAGCGGACTACATTTGTTGCAGAAGGAATCCGGAAAGTGGAAAGTAGCCGGCCGGCTTCGGAACTTTACCTATTCTGCAAAAAGTCTTTTGGCTGAGAAAACAGGTAATGTATTATGGATTACTAATAAGGATAGAGGTGTCTGTCGCCTTCAACTGTCTGATGACTTGAAAGAAGTCATAAATTTGAAGAACTATAATAACCATTCTTTTCCTACGGGATATGATGCTTGCCTGGCTCAGATAAACAATGAAACCGTAGTGGTGTCACACTATGGCTTATGGCGTTATAATCAGGTTACGGATAGCTTGGAAGAGTATTCGGAGCTGGAATCTTTATTGGATGGGAAGACTTCCTATACTTATCTTACTACAGATATTTCGCATAATATGTGGTATGTAGTGGGCGGAGCATTGAAACTGTTGCGCTATGATGCCATGAAAAATACTTATTATAAGAATCCTCATGAGTCTTTTCTGAAAGGTTCGTTGATTGAAAATAATGAGAGTGTAAATATATGTGATGATCAGGCGGTAGTAGGCACAGAAGAAGGTTTCTCATTGGTAAGTCTTTCTCCGGTTACTACGGATGTTACGCCATTGTCTTTGCAGATTCGTCGGGTATATCTGACCGGACAACGTGACTCGTTGATCTATGGGCGTAGTTACCGGTATGATGATTCACCGGTGATTATTCCTTATCATCACAACTCTCTTCGTATTCAGTACAATGTGAATACCTATGATCCTTCCCAGGCATCCCTTTATTCATTCCGCCTCAGTAATGGTAGTGATAAAGGTCAATGGAGTGAGTATAGCGAGAATAGCGTGAAGGAATTTACAGGTTTGCACGAAGGGAAATATGTATTTAGTGTAAAGCTGATGACAGATAAAGATCAGGAACCGGTGATTACGAGTTTTGCTTTTGAGGTATTGCCTCCCTGGTATCGTGCATGGTGGAGTTATCTGATCTATGCTGTCATGTTAAGTGGCTTGCTCTACTATATATATTATCGTATTGCCGATAGCCGCAAGCGCTTGCTGATGCAGAAAGAACTGGAACTTTATCGTCAGAAACAAGAGTTTAAGAAAGAAAGCGAACTGAAAGATAAGAAGATAGATATCCTGAAAGAAGAAAACCTGCAGTCAGAATTACGTTATAAATCGGAGGAACTGATTCGTACCACTTTGAATATTGTGCGCAAGAATGAAATCTTATTGGATATCAAGAGGGAAGTGCTGGGTATTTCTCATTCCATCAGTGAGGAGAATCTTGTATCCCTTCGCCGGAAGACACTCCGGTTGTTGGGGCAGATCGATACGAATATTGAGCATGATGACGATTTGCAAGCATTTCAAAGTACTTTCGACTCTGTACATCATGATTTCTTCCGTAAACTGGAAAAGGCATATCCGGAACTGAATAACAAAGATAAGTTGCTTTGTGCTTATATTCAGATGAATTTGCTGTCTAAGGAAATAGCTCCACTCCTGAATATCTCTTTGCGAGGGGTAGAGATTAGCCGTTACCGTTTGCGTAAGAAGCTGGGAGTGGAAGAAGGGGAGAACCTTGCAGAATTCCTACAGAAATTCTCAAAATGAACGTTGCAATATCAGTAAACTCTCCGGTCCCATATTAAACAGTAAATCGACGATGCTGAGATTAGGCAGAAAGCCGATTCGTTCTTGGAAGACCTGATAATAAGGCTGGACAATGAAGTCCGGGTCTTCCTCTTTATAATCTTTCTTCGGATGAATTCGTTCGCGAAAATCATCTTCGTCGGGTGTAAAGTCGATCTTGTACATATTGGTACGCTCCATGTCCGGCTGTATATCTATCAGTGAACAGAGAAGACGGCATAATTCTTCGTTGAAATCGATTAAAAACTCATGTTTCTTCTCATAGAAAGGCTGGAAATCATCTTTGTAGTATTCAAAGAAAGGAGTATGATTGTAAGCGGATGAAAGAGCATTCCAATGCAGGTGCCGCCAGTTACCATGATCGGAGATACGGATGTCTTTTAGTGGACATTTCAAGGTGTCGGGCTTGACGGTAGGGATGGAAAGCACCAATTCACCGTCCGGTGCTGCAATGGTACAGCGGTTGCGGTAGGTCTGTTTCACATAATGGTCGTGCTGCTCGATAAAGACCTTGTCATAAGCCAGTAACTTGGCATAATATTCTATGGGTGCCAGATAGGCGGAAGAAAGATATACGGTTTTCATTTTGAATTCATTCTTTGGTTAGTTCTCTTACGATTTCTCCTTTTTCTATTGTACAGGACTGAAAAAACGTTTCCAGCGATATCCCCCGAACAGCCCGGTGTCGCTCTCCTTGGAAAACCAGATGAGCGAGGCTTTGCCGATAATGTGATCTTTAGGGACAAAGCCAAACAGGCGGGAATCAGAGAGATTGATGGAGTTATTAGCACTTACCCAGTAATAATCCTTGGTAAAGTAGCAATGTTGCACAGGTTTACCTTCTATATATAAGGTATCGTTTTTAATCTCGGCTTGTTTATTCTCATGCAACACCAAGGTATTGCGTAGCAGAGTCCGGTTCCACGGATATACACGTACGGCTTTTCCCTTACCGGGAACAATCAGCGGACGTAAGGCCTCTATGGAGTCTTTTTTATCCAGTAGTTTTATCCAGCAGTTTCCGTTCATGGCTTGTTCCAGCAGATAATATTCGTAACGGCTGAAACTACGTACATTCTTTATGCTATCCTGTCCCATCAGGCAATTATCACAAATGGAAAGAAGAGTGAGTAATGAATCAAGCTGCTTCTCCTTTTTCCGGGGATAGGCGTACAGGAACTTCTGGTCGGGAGCATTCTTCTCCGATGGAATGACGGAAAACAGGGAGTCTATCAGCAACGTATCTCCCGGTACACCGATACAACGGCTGATGAATACCTCACGTCGGGAAATGACAGACTCTGAAAGATTAGCCGGATTGTTGAAGACGATAATGTCTTCCTTTTCTACGGGACTGTCTCCCCAGCGATGATAATTCCACAACGCCATGAGGGGAAGGCGCAGCCCATAGCTCCATTTATTTACCAGAATACGTTCTCCTTGAAACAGGGAGTTCTCCATACCCGATGAGGGAATAAGGTAGGAAGTCATAACGCAACCCCGGAGTAACACTACAACGAGTATTATTCCGATGATTGCTCCCGTTATCTTCCATGCCTTTTTCATTTCAGGCGCTTACTTTACCCACTTAAATATCCGGTTCCAACGGATTTTACCGTCAAACCAGCCGCGATCCTTATCGAGTGACAGCCAAACTACAATCGGCTTGCCTACGATATGATCTTCCGGAACGAATCCCCAGGAACGGGCATCGGCAGAGTTGTGGCGATTATCACCCATCATCCAGTAATAGTCCATCTTGAAGGTATATTCGTCTGTCTTTTTACCATTGATGTAGATACCGTCCTCTTTTACTTCCAGCGTATTGCCTTCGTATGCTCTGATAGGACGTTCGTAGATAGGCAGATTATCCTCGGTCAGTTTGATGGTAGCCCCCTTCTTCGGTATCCAGATTGGACCGTAGTTATTGCGATCCCACTTTGTGTAGAGATTCAGCGGATACATCTGACCGGTGAATATTTCCGGTTCCATGACGATACGGCTGACCAGTTTCTTATTAGCCGATAGCGTTTCAAACATTTTCTTTGTCAACGGCAGATCGTAGGTAGGAGCCAGGCGTCCTTGTGCATCACGGTGAGTTAATCCCATCTCCATCAACAGGCTTTCGTTAGTAACCATTGCCTGATCGTCCTTGCTGATGCCCAGTTCGCGGAACATATCTTCTGTGATGTACGGACCTGTGGTCTGTACCAGATAGTTGAGCTGCATGTCTTCCGGATTTTCAAGAGGCTTCCCGTCGATATAAACTTGGGCATCCCTGATTTCAAGCGTATCTCCCGGCAATCCGACGCAACGCTTTACATAGTTTTCGCGGCGGTCTACAGGGCGGACTACAACGTCACCATACATTTTAGGATTGGAAAGTATCAGGTTTCTTCCGGCATTGTAGTACAAATCGTAAACGGCACGTTGTTGCTTACGCGTCAGACTGTCCATATTTACGGGATTCGGATACATCCGCTGCCCTTCGTTGTAGGCGAGAGAATAAAAGTCCGTTTGCTGATAGTTGGTGGCTACGGTATCTCCCGCAGGGAAATTGAAGACTACGATATCGTTCCGTTTTACTTTACCCAGACCAGGAACACGTTTGTAGTCCCATTGGGGCCACTCTATGTACGATTTAGTATTTACCAGTGGCAGGGTGTGCTGAGCCAGCGGCATGGACAATGGTGTATTGGGCACGCGTGGACCGTAGCTTAATTTGCTGACGTAGAGGTAATCGCCTACCAACAATGATTTCTCCAGTGAAGAAGAAGGTATCTGGTAATTCTGGAATACATAGATATTGACGAAGTAAACAGCTACCAGTGCAAACACGATAGCGTCTATCCAACTCATCACGCTGCGTACAGCCGGGTTCTCTGATTTTTTCCAGAAGCCCCAAGGGATTTTTTTGCTGATGTAAATGTCGAAGATAAAAGGTACGACGATCAATCCCAGCCAGCTTTTCACCCATATCAGGAAAGCGAGGTAAAGTACGGTGACGATTGCGAATTTAACCCATTGGGCGCGAGTTGCTTTTCTCATTTTAGCTTGTTGTTTATGGTCTGTTTATTATTTCAGGAAAGGGAACAAGTCGCTCATTCCCAGATAACCTTCCTTATTGGCAGTAAATTCGGCGGCAAGTACGGCCCCCAGCGCAAAACCTTTGCGGTTCTTGGCATCGTGCGTAAGTATGATGCTGTCTGCTTCCGACTCATAACGGATTACGTGGATACCCGGTACTTCACCTTCGCGGATAGAGCTGACAGGTAGTTCATTGGCGGCACATTCGGCAGAGCCGGAAACACTTCCATCCGGTGCCTGCATGGTTCCTTTCACCCAGCGTTCTTTACGGTCCAGGTTTTCCAGGATCTCTTCGGCAAGCGTGATGGCTGTACCGCTTGGTGCGTCCAGTTTATGGATGTGATGTGTTTCACTCATCGTCACGTCGTAGGCAGGAAACTGGTTCATAATCTTTGCCAGATACTTATTCACGGCAGAGAAGATAGTCACGCCCAAGCTGAAATTGGATGCCCAGAACAGCGTTTTGCCTCCTTGGGTACAAAGTTTTTTGATTTCCTCACCGTGTTTGTCCATCCATCCGGTACTGCCGGAAACCAACTTCACTCCGGCTTCGAAGGTTTTTATATAATTGGAGTAGGCTACCATAGGATTTGTGAATTCTATGGCAACGTCTGCGCTCTTGAAAGCGTCCGAGTTAAAATCCTCCTGGTTGTTTACGTCGATGATGCTGACAATCTCGTGTCCGCGACTGAGGGCAATCTTTTCGATTTCCTTACCCATTTTACCGTAACCGATTAATGCTATTTTCATTTTTTCTTCTGATTAAATTCACTTTATCAACGTTCTATAGGTCGCAAAGATAATCTTTTTCTTACATTTGTTGCGTACATTAACTTCTTGTTAACAATGGAACTACTATTGCATTATGTGTGGAAGCATAAAATCTTTCCGTTAAAGATGCTCCAGACTACTACCGGCGAACCGGTTGAAGTGATAAATGCCGGACTACCGAACACAAACGCAGGCCCCGACTTCTTCAATGCCAAACTAAAAATCGGCGGTACCCTTTGGGTGGGAAACATCGAAGTGCATACATTGGCATCCGACTGGATGAGGCATGGTCACGATAAAGATGCGGCCTATGACAATGTCATTCTGCACGTAGCGGAAACAGTGGATTGTGAGGTGTTTCGCGCAAATGGAGTACCGGTGCCACAACTGCAACTACCCTGTCCTGACCCCGTCCGTCAGCGTTATGATGAACTGAGCCATGCGGAAATCTATCTTCCTTGTTATTCTATATTGTCTTCCGAAACTGACAGTCCATTCCTGGCTTTCCGCTTTGCAGGTGGAACGTTTCGAGCAGAAAGCGCGTGTGATTGCCACCCGGTTGGAGCGATGCAATAATCATTGGGAAGATGTGTTCTTTATCACTTTAGCTCGTAACTTTGGTTTCGGTCTGAATGGAGATGCTTTTGAAGCATGGGCCAGCCGTCTGCCTTTTCGTGCGATAGATAAGCACCGGGATGATCTTTTCCAGGTAGAAGCCTTCTTTTTTGGACAAGCCGGATTGCTGGATGAGGAACTACCGGATGCGGACGGGTATTATCTGAAGTTGCAGAAGGAATTTCGCTACTTGCAGCATAAGTTTGAACTATCAGTTCCGATGACCGCCACTCAATGGCGTTTTCTCCGTTTGCGTCCCGGCAATTTTCCCCATGTCCGCCTGGCGCAGTTGGCAAATCTATATTATAAAGAACGGTCTTTATTCTCACGTATTATGGAAGCGGATACGCTGGAGGCTGTCCGGAAACTACTGACTGTCACTACCTCTCCGTATTGGGAAGAGCATTTCAATTTCCGGAAAGTATCTTCCTCCCGTGAAAAGCAAGTGGGGAAGAATGCTCAGAACCTGATTATTATCAATACTGTTATTCCTTTCTTGTACGCCTATGGTCTGCATAAAGCCGATGAGCTGCTTTGCGAACGGGCTACGGGGTTTCTTGAAAGTCTGAAAGCGGAAGATAATCATATCATCCGCCACTGGAGTGGGGCAGGGCTACCTGTATCTACTGCTGCTGATTCGCAGGCTTTGTTGCAGCTTCAGAAAGAGTATTGCGATAAGAAAGACTGTTTGCGCTGCCGCTTTGGGTTTGAGTATCTGAGACAGAAATAAGAGGGTTCTGTTCTTTCAGTTCCTGCTGGAGCTCCTTGTTCATCGGTGCTCCGGCTGAAACTATTTTTTCTTTTCACCGCTTCACCTCTGCATCCCGCGACATGCCGTAATATCCCGGCATGGGGCGGTAGATGGGTTGCGTACGTCGCCCCACGTTTATCAGTTTGCCTTCCTCCTGTAGCCGTTTCAAATGTCCGTTGGCGGTGGTACGTGCCATAGCGCACAGATTCTGGAAATCGTAGCGGATCAGTACGTCATGTTCGGTGAAGTACTCTTTCAGGCGCATGTCTATCTCCACTTCCGAGAGGCGTTGGGAGTGGCGGGTATATTT
>ERZ780083.156-NODE-156-length-25508-cov-13.290850_pt1 | contig 25508 bp, 31 predicted proteins | sample MGYA00511838_ERZ780083 | MGnify/ENA primary metagenome ERZ780083 (study PRJEB29588, sample SAMEA2152602) | human gut metagenome | biome: human gut; feature: human-associated habitat; material: faeces | place: Denmark | collected 2008/2010 ...
ATGGCGGGTGTTGGATACGATGGAGGCGCCGTTGTACAGACCTTCCGTGTCGATGCAGCTGGTGAGAAACCTTTTGACAGTGTCGATATGGTAGCCGTATTTGGCGGATATGCCGAATACAGGCCACGGATAAAGGGATTGAACCTGCGGGTCGGCAAAGGCGGACGGCGTGCAGGGCATGCAGCGCCTGTGCCAGGCGCTCCGGCGTGCGGACGACGCGATACAGAGCTATTTCTATGACGGCGCGCTCCGCGAGGGCGCGGCCTTTGACGACCGGCCGGAGCAAAAGGAGGCGGAGCAGTTTAACCGCGCCTACGCCGAACGGATCACAACGGCGATCCTGCTCGGAAAGAAGGACTACCTGACCGCGCTCCTGCGCGACTATTGGCAGGACCTTCTGAAGGCGTATCCGGAGGGGAACCCGCGCTGCCTCAAGCGCGCGGCGTGGGAGCAGATGAACCGACAGATGGCGGCGCTGAAGCTGCCGTGGGACGGCTGCCCGCAGGCCGCCGCGGCGCATGACGCGCTGACGCGCCTTCTGACGGCGGAGCAGGTGCTGGAACAGCTTCTGCTGTGCGGCACGGGCATTTTGGAGCTGCAGAAGAAAAGCACGAGCGCAAGTCCCGAGGAAAATCTGCGCGAGGTGATCGACAAGTACTTGCGTGAGCATTATCGCGAGGATATCTCGCTGGAGCAGCTGGCGGACTTTCTGCATTTTAACCCCAGCTATACGAGCGACCTGTTTAAGCGCATTTTCGGAAAGCCGTTTGTCTCGTATCTGACGTCCATGCGCGTGGAAACGGCAAAGGTGCTTTTGGAGCGCGGCAAGTTTAAAACGTATGAGATAGCCGAGCACGTGGGCTATCAGGACGAGAAGTATTTCTTCAAAACGTTCAAAAAGGTGACCGGCTTTACGCCGAAGGAGTACCGAAAGCGGCATCTGAAATAGAGAAAGCCGTCCGTCCGGATCCCCTGGGGGCAAAGGACGGACGGCAGGATCAGAAGGAGACGAACACAGATGAACATCCTGAAAAAAATCCGGGCCAAGCAGGCAGATCTCTTTGCGCCGCCGGTCGCCATCGCGTTTCTCGGCGACAGCGTAACGCAGGGCTGCTTTGAGGTATATCTGACGAGCGAGGGCGCGGTGCAGACCGTGTTTGAGCCGGAGAGCGGCTATGCCGCCGATGTGCGGAAGCTGTTTGCGCTGCTGTATCCGGGCGTGCCGGTCCAGTTTATCAACGCCGGCATCAGCGGCGACAACGCGCCGTCGGGACTGCAGCGGCTGGAACGCGACGTTCTGGCATATCATCCCGATCTGACGGTGGTGTGCTTTGGGCTGAATGATGCGTGCCGCGGCGATGAGACGCAGGAGGAATACGCATCGGCGCTGGACGGAATTTTTACAAAACTGAAGGAGGCAGGCTCGGAGATCATTTTCATGACGCCGAACATGATGAACACGCGTCTGAGCGAGAAGCTGACGGTACCGGAGATCCGCGCCGTGGCGGAGGATACGCTGAAGATCCAGCTGGACGGCAGGCTCGAACGCTATCTGGACGCGGCCAGAGAGGTCTGCACACGGCAGGGCGCTGCGGTGTGCGACTGCTATGCCAAATGGAAGCTGCTCAGCCAAAACGGCGTGGATACCACGGCGCTGCTCGCCAACGGCATCAACCATCCCAGCCGGGAGATGGCATGGATGTTTGCCTATTCGCTGCTGGAGACGATGATGCGCTGAAGAACCAGAAAAACGCCGGACGCATGAATTTCATGCGTCCGGCGTCAGTCTGTCAAAAAACCCCGCAAAAGCGTCTTGAAATCTGGTATAATAGAGAAAAAAGCGAGGTGCGGAAATGGAAGAACGAAGGAAAGATGCACGGCGTGAGCCGGTGATCGTGGATCTGGAGGCGCTGGTACCGGAGGATCATCTGCTGCGGAAGATCGAAAGGGTCATGGATTACGAGTGGCTGTATGCGTTGCTGTCGCCATATTACTGCCATGACAACGGCCGTCCGGGGATCGACCCGGTGGTACTGATCAAGATGGTGCTGATCCAGCACCTGTTCGGGATCGCGTCGCTGCGGCAGACGTACCGGGAAATACAGGTGAACGTCGCGTACCGCTGGTTCCTTGGATATGGGCTGCTGGAGCAGATCCCGCACTTCGCAACGGTGAGCTACGCCTTCTGCAAGCGCTTCCCGGATGAAGTGATCAGCGAAATTTTTGAACATATTCTCAACAAGGCGCTCAATAACCGGATGGTCGATCCGAGCATGGTCTTCATCGACGGTACGCACATCAAGGCCAGTGCCAATAAGAAGAAGTTCCAGAAGGAGCAGGTCAGAAAGGCAGCGAAGATCTACTCCGGTGAGCTTCGCCGGGAGGTCAATGCAGAGCGCGAAAAGCTGGGGAAGAAGCCGATCGAGGACGATGACAACAACAATCCGCAGAATCCCGGCGGCGGAGAAACGGCAGAAAAGACGGTCTCCACAACAGATCCGGACTGCGGAATGTTCGTAAAAGGAGAGCATGAACGGCAGTTTGCGTATGAGGCACATACAGTCTGCGACAAAAGCTGGTTTGTTCTCGGTGTGGAGGTAACGGCAGGAAACGTCCACGACAGCGTGGCATGGGATGCTGTGTATGATGAAGTCACAAGGAAATTCAATGAAGTAAAGTTCGTCACAATGGACGCGGGCTACAAGACCCCGTGGATTGCAAAGAAAACGCTAGAGGACGGGAGCGTCCCGGTGCTTCCGTATACAAGATACACCGGGCGGCAGGACAGATACAAGCCTTGGGAATATACCTACGATCCGGCGAATGACACCTATACCTGCCCACGGGGCGGGATCCTGCGGCACACTACGACGGACCGGGATGGAAAGCGGACCTACCGAAGCACGCCGGAGCAGTGCAGAAGCTGACCGTGCAAAGCGAAATGCGGTGCAAATGAAAAGGGGCAGAAAGTCCATATGACGCACATCTGGCAGGAGTATCTAGATCTAGTGGAGCAGATACGAAAAACGGATCGTGCGAAAGAAATTTACGCACAGCGCAAGGAAACGATCGAACGGGTCTTTGTGGACGCGAAGGAAAGACACGCGATGCGTTATACACACCACCGAGGCCTGGCCGCTGTCACACGATGGGTCAGGCTTAAATTTGCTGCCATGAATCTCAAAAAACTGGCGGTATGGAGTTGGAAAAACTCCATTTGTACTTTCGTTTTCGCTTATTTTTCTCCAAATTACAAAAGAACCCCCGCTTTCGTTTCCTGAAAGCAGAGGGTTCTTTGACAAGTTGCCCTGCTGCAGAAATTCTGCAGCAGGGGTCGTTTGTTATATGTCGATCTGTACGATAAACTGATTTGCAGTTAACTGAATATGCTCGACAGGTATAGGGACCGGCGGGACCGGGAGCGTCAGCATGGCTTCCTGTGCCTGCTCTTTGATGCTGGCAATTCCCTCGGCCATGTTGGACGCTTCTGCGTCTATGTCTGGGAAATCGATCAGGTCAAACAGGAGCAAGCCGTTGTCCTCCGTTGTAACGACCAACGGATACACTGCGCTCTGCGGCTGCGCGGTAAAAAGATCGCCGAGAAGGGCTACAGCTTCCTGTTTGTGCCCATCCAGTACATGTGCATAGGTGTCCAGCGTGAAGGATACGGAGTAGTGACCCATGATTTCAGACAATGTTTTTGGATCCATACCCTGTTCCATCGCTCTGGAGGCGAATCTGTGACGAAGCGCATGGAAGGTGAAGTGGCAAAGTCCGCTCGCCTGCAGGATCTGATGGTAATAATCCTTGAATGTACGCGGTTCGATCATTCCGCCAAGCGGATTTGTCACAATGTAGCCGCTTGCATTGTACTGATCTCCGGCAAGCTCTGCATCCTTCTGCTGGACATACTGCCAGCCCTGCAGCTCCTGAAGAACGGCAGGCAGAAGCGGGATCGCACGAATGGAATTTTGACTTTTCGGTGTCTGGATCACAATTTCCGTCGTGGGCTCTCCGGGCTGCAATGGCCGCTTCATTTTGTTCAGCCGGTTCAGCGTCCGGCGGACATGCAGAATACCGGCGCGGAAATCAATATCCTCCCAGCGCAGGCCAAGCAATTCCCCAAGCCGCAGGCCGGTAAAAAGAACGAGACGGACAAACACGCCGTAGCGGTGCTGATATCATAGGATCTTCAGCGGTACAAATAAAGTGACGTATGAAGATGTTCGACGCGTTTATACTTTCCCAGAAACATTATTTGCAATGAATATGCTGCAATGCTATGCAAATGGCGCTGTGGTATTCAATGCAGAACATCCATTCTATTGCACGGGCGTAAATGATAAAGCGTCGTGGGCCCTTAAAGAATCTATCCTGCCAGCTTTTCGCTATATCACTGAAAAGCCAGCAGCGTCGAGAGACGCTGTAGCTGCCGAAATCAAAGCGGGAATCTTCACTAGCAATAAAACGTACTTACCGCAGAATTATGCAGCAGGCCTATATGGAAATACTTCGGATACGAATATTCTACAGTATAGTGGCCGCTACCGTGTTTTGCCGCTTTTCACTAATCGTGTTCAAGAAAGTGATGTTCCTGCTCACATTTGGAACAACAAATTGTACGTGAGTGACTTCAACGGGAAGACAGATGCCTATAAGCAGGGGAAGCTGAACCCATTGTATCCAGAAGTGTCAACAGGCGATGCATTTGTAGAGACGTTGCTTGGCGGGAATGAACGTTGGTTGGTCATGAATAGTTCTTTTAACGACAATACAAATCAAACGGCTGGTATTATTCCCGCAACTGCCGCTTTTGCATCTTCGATGAATTTCACGCTCACACCGCATACATACTTAGTTGTAGAACAAGATACAGATAGTCTTAGCATTGAGTTGAACAATTTCCGAACAGACAAAGACGAGCTATGGGTTGCCGGGAAGAGCTCTAATCCCGATTGGACTTCCTATGGTACGGACTGGAATGGAGACAACAAACTGTATGTGCAGGAATACATGAATTACCACATAGACAATCCAAAGCTTGATAAACGCGATACTGAGAGATATGATCTTCGTGACACTGTCATCTCACTTAGCGTATCAAACCAGCCTACTCTATCGATCGAATTTATCGGAAGCGGTAGTACACAGCACACCTATACAGAGTCTTATGTGGATGGGATTTATACTCTAACCATTACTCATAATGGACGGGTTAAGGTGACTTTAACGTAACTCTTGCATCGTTTTGATTTCTTTTCTGTGTTTGCCCTCAGCTAGAGTTGGCCCTTCAAGCTGCGCCGTGGTGTCACGGCGCTGGTGACAGCAAAAGTGCGGACGTTCCCCCTGGCGGGGAGCGTCCGCTTTGCTATTTGTCCTCATTTATAATGTATAAGTTCGACGTGCAGCTTCCGTTTTCACGGTGGCGGCGTTGGCGCTGGATGTAACCGGCGTGTTCCAGATCGTTCAGTGCTCTTTGCACTGTGCGCGGCGAGAGGTGCAGGTCGCGGGCTATCGTCTTGACGCCCGGCCAGCAGCTCCCGCCGCCTGCACGGTCGCGGAGGTACATATAGACCGCCCTCGCTCGGTGCGGCAGGTCAGGATCAGCGTAGATTTCGCCGAAGAAGCTCATTTCTCGGCATAGCTGCTCATATAGCCGTCCGGCTTTGATGCCGTGACCGGCTGTGGTTGCGAATACAGGCTTTTCTTGATATTCATCAGCAATTCCTCCTTTCCGGCGTAGTAGACCTCGCGCTGGGCGCGCTCCGGCACCTGATATGGTTCTTCAAACGAAATGCCCCATTTGAAATATAATTGCAGCTTTGTGCGCATGGGATGCGTGCCGGTTTTCATGACAACAAATTCTCCCTTCGGGAGACTTTTCAGTTCATCCGGTGAGAGCAGAGCACGCTCTGCCATCTGCAAGCTCTGACTGTTGCTGTCCTTGCCTTTACTGATAGAACCGGTAAGGACTGTCCGGCTGCCGAGGGCTTTGGACAGCGTCTCCGCTGTCTGGCTGTTGGGCGCAAAGCCGCCGAAGATGGTATCCTGACAGTTATCGGCTATGATCTCCGCGCCCTCCTTACCGTAATTCTTTTCGAGCTGCGCGAGACTCTGGATGATCGGCACGAGCGTCAGCTTGCGGCTTCGGCCTGCGGAGAACAGCGGCAGAACGTCAAAGGGCGGCATCGTACCAAATTCGTCGCAGTAAAATACCACGCGTTTTTTCAGCTTTCCTTTGTTAGCGTCCGCAATGGAAAACAGCTCTCGCGACAGGTTCTGGATCATGAGGCCTGCCATGAAGTGTTTCGTCGGATCTTCCTCCGGAATGATCAGGAAAATCGCACACTTCTCGGAGGCGAAGTGCTCCGCATCGATTGGACTGTCATAGCAAAGCACCTGCTCCTGCTCGGAATCGATGAATGAATTCAGACGGGAAAGCACTGTGGACATGACGGACGCCATGCCTTGTTCGGAGGAACCGGTTGCTGCGGTCGCCATCCATCCTGCCTTATGCGTATCCGGCAGGATGTCTATCAGAACCTGAAATCCATTTTTCTTGCCCATGGGAGCCATCAACTCCTTTACCAGCTTGAACACAGACATGATGTGCCGCTTGTCATGCCCCGCACTGTCCGGTGGAATGAACTCCGACAGTGTCATGATCACGGTTGCCAGTACACCCTCTGCTGCGTCATAGAAGTACGAATTCTGTCCACGATCCTGCTCGTCGCCGCCCGGATTGACGATGGTTTTGGCGAGGATCTTTGCATATTTTTCTGCATTCGCCCGTGCTGCAAGGTTGTCCGGATGCTCACGGGCCACGTCCATATAGCGGTTGACCAACGTCATCAGGTTGTTGCCATCCGAACGAATCGGATTGCGAAGATCGACCACGGAGACGTTATAGCCATAGTACTTCTGCGCGATCCTTCCGCAGTTGCGCGCGAGGTCGCCTTTTGTATCCAAAATCAGGAAGCTCATGCCACAAGCGCAGGCAAATTCGATGTTGGGATATAGAAAAAATGCAGTCTTGCCGACACCGGATGCACCGATCATGAGGCAATGCACATCGTCGCGGTCCACCAACGCCTCCAGTCGCTTGCCGCGCTGCACACTGCCGAGAACCAGTCCCTGCACGGTCGGGCGCTTCTTTCCGGCACGCCATGCTGCAACGTCAAAGGGAACTGTGACGTAGGCTTTTCGGATCTCCTGATCCGTTGCCCAACGCGCGGTTCCGTACTGGCCGTCGCCAACAGTTTTGGATTTGATGTTGTTCAGCGAGTAATTGTTCGTGAGAATCGAGAGCAGAAGAATGAACAATGCACCCACCACGCCGAGTATGATCAACGGAGTCATAGACTCAGGCATGGGGCTAAATCCTCCTTCTGGGCATGGAGAAGATCGTCGTTCCAGTCTTTCAGTTCCGGCACAAGCCGCTCCGTCATGACGCCGCGTTCGCGCAATTGTTTCGCCATCCGTTCACTGGCCTTGTGTCCAGCATCGTCATTGTCCAAACACAGATAGACGATCTGCGTATCCGGTTTCAGCATCTGCATCACCGGAATCGGAGACGTGCCGCAGCAGGCAACGTAGCTATGCGCCTGCCACTGGTGCGGATTCATGGAGATATACGACAGCATATCTATGGGCGCTTCAAACACATACAGGCTCCCGTCTGTGCCGGTGTGATGAAAACTGTAACGCGGATCGCTGGACTCGACATTCAGGCGAAAGGCTTTTCCGAAGCTGTTCGTGCTGCGCAGATGTGCGTGGCGTGGGCAGTTTCCTTCGTCCGTGCCAATGAACACGGCATTATGATGCGCTGCGTCCTCATAGAGCAGTTTTCTGCGGGCAAAGTACGAAACAACATCCGCGTCCAGCCCGCGCGTTTTGAGAAGATACGCAAATACGCGGTGCATATTCGCGTTCGGAACGGGCGGCGCAAAGGCTTTCTGCTGGACCGCTTCCTGCTTTTTCGCCTGCGGATAAACCGACTCCATGCTCTCGCCCAGCAGCATGGACATCGCTTCAACGTAACTCTTGCCGTAATATTTTTGTACAAAGCTGACGGCTCGACCACCCTCGTTCGAGGCATGGTCAAACCATTCGCAGCCGCGTACTGTGATGCTGTGGTCGCTTGCAAGCCGCTTTTCGCGGCCGGACTTGATGAGCTTTTCACCTTGGCGAAGAAGAAATTCTTCGAGGTCGACGGTCGCGGCACGCTCCTTTTGTTCTGGGGTAAATTCAATAAATTTGCTGATTTTAGTCACCACTTTCTGCTGTTGCAAAGATTTTTGTTTTAGGGTATACTGGTTACAGGAAGGGGGCGCACGGAATGCAGACGCAAGTATATTCGATCGATGAGATTCGTGAGATCGTCGCGCCGATTGCAAAGCAGCACGGCGTGGACAAGGTGTTTCTGTTTGGCTCCTACGCGCGGGGCGACGCAACGCCCGCCAGCGATGTAGACCTCTGCGTGGACGCGCCCAAGCTGCGCGGCCTGTTCGCACTCGGCGGTCTGTATGCCGATTTGGAAGACGCGCTCAAAAAGAGCATCGACGTTGTAACAACCGGCTCGCTCAAGTACAACAAGGACGAAGCTTTCCTCGAAAATCTGCGAAAGGATCGGGTGCTGCTGTATGAGCTTTCCTAACCGCGACGCGCAGATTCTGGCGCACATTTTGGAGTATTGTAATCGAGTCGAAAAGACACTTTCCCGCTTCGGTCGTAATTTTGATATCTTTCTGGAAGATCAGGATTACATGGATTCCGTCAGCATGAACCTGCTCCAAATTGGCGAGCTTGCCGGAAAGTTTTCCGATGCGTATGTGCAGAAAACGAAACCCCAGATGGATTGGCGTGCGATCAAGAATATGCGAAATATGTTTGCGCACGATTATGGCTCGATGGACAAAGATCGTATCTGGCAGACGGCAACAGAAGACGTTCCAGCGCTCAAGGCGTATTGTGAACGCGCATTGACCGAAGACTTTTAAGCGAATATTTAGGCAGGCGGCGCTGTAAAACCAGTGCCGCCTGTTTTATCGTATGACCTGTCCATAGCTTTGCTCTTGCTCATGGTCATCCTGTTTATGACCCATCGCCAGCCGCTTCTGCATGAGCTTTTTGCGGCGTTTGGAATCGACGCGGATGCCCATTGGATTGCTGGGCGGCGCGGCGTTGTCGCGGAAGATTTGTCCCATCTGGTGGAACAATCGAACCGTAGAATTCAGAAGATATTCGGACGAAAGCCGCGCAGAATGTGAAGTCTCGGACGAAGTATTTTCACTTACAAGTGTCGGATTTGTAGAAGTGTCCGATGAAGTTTTCTCCGCAGACGGTTCCTCATCTTGCGAAGATTTCTGTTCAGCCGCTGTCTGCGTCTGCTCCATCTGCTGCCGCAAACGCTCTGCTTCCTGAATGATAGCGTTCTTGATCGCGCGGAATTCTTTCTGCTGGGAGAGCGGATTGTGCTGCCGGAGCCGGTTTTTGTAGTAGCCTTCCAGCGTGTCGCGCACACCATTCCAGACGGAATAATATGCTGCTACCTCCGGCAGCTTTTCGAGTTCGTCCACGATGGAATCTACCATTTCTTTGAGCGGCTTTTTGAGATAGGCATACTGCTTTTTACCACCGACTGTGCGCAACTCCAACGCAAGCTTCAGCAGCTTTTGCTGGATGGACGCGGGCGGTTCGGAGACGGATTCCATGCGGTCAACCAAATCGTGCATGACCGCCCGCGCCGCTTCGGTCACGTCCTTATAAGCTGCATCTTTTCGAATATAGAGGTTTTCCAATTCTGCCTGAAAGATGCTGTTGGTCATCGCGGAGCGCAATTTTACAACGGCATCCCGTTTCAAAACCGTCTCCTGATCCGTCCAGACCATCATGTGAATGTGCGGGTGTGTGTCTGCGTCGTGATAGGCTGCATACCAATGCAGTGCCGATGCTGGAACATGAAATGCTTCCGCAATCTTGTTTTGTTGGCTGACAAGCAGCTTCCTCCATGCGGCAGCGTTGTTGTATCCCAAGCGCTCCGCGTCCTCACGATGCAGAGAATAGATGATCGTCCAGACGTTGCCGTCGTGCGCGGTTAAGTCACGCATCGCCGCGTTTAGGTTTGCATTATCCTCTCGACCGAACAGGCCGTGTGCGCCATGCTTTTCCGCGCCGGGGCGCGTGGCAATGTACTTGAGATAGCCGTTTTCGGATTGAAGATTCTGCATATGTGAATCCAATGCCGCAGAAATGAGCGCCGACGCAGTGTGCAGCGTCGGCGCCTGCTTGTAGTCCTCATACTCGAAGGAATCCCGCACATCCGGGAAATCCTTGAGCAGCTTTGCGACCATCTCTTTCTGCTTTTCGGTTGCTGGTCCCTTGCCGGTCAAGACTTCGACGCCCTCGCGCGTGGCGATATACTTCATGTATCCGCCTGCGCTTTTACGGCTGATGAAGCCGGTTTTTTGAATCAGCCGCGCCATCTGTTACAGTCGACTTTGCTGCCGAAGCACCTCCGGAAACGAGATCTGACCGTTTGTCCGCAGCACCTCCTGATAGCTTTTTCCGCGCATCTGCTGGTAGGTCTGCGCGTCAATATCCGTGTCCGAAGCAAGGATATGATTGCAGACATTTTGCTCGACTGCCTGTTTCAGAAGCAGCTTGCCGATGCGATCCCCGAACATACTGAGGATGGCTTCGAGCGTTTCGCCAAGGATTTTCGGCAGGAAGTCTCCGGCATATTCACTTTGCAGATAACCGCAGTAGAACAGAATTGCCTTTTCCATAAACTCGCTCTGGCTGCTGCAACCATCCTGCCGGTAAAGACGTTCGACCGTCGCTTTGGTGTCCGGCATGAGCCAGAGTGGAAATTTGATTTTCTTGTTTGCCATGCCAATTTTCCTCCATTTTTGTGCGCAACCCCGCTGTTTTTCCTGAAACGGCGGGACTATCTGCGCTTCCGACCCCAATGGGGCTGTTTTTGCCCTCTCAACAACCCCTGCGTCAAAGCCCCAAACTGCCCGCACTGCGGGCAGATGTGTCTGCCAAGGTGCGCGCACGACACCTTGGCTTTCTCCTGCCTCGCCGCTTGCGGCTCGTTCCTCCGCCGAAAGCCGCCTGCAGGCTTGCTTCTTCTGCGTTTGCTGTTTCCGCAACACCCCCGCACGGCGGCGCAACGTCCGGTTTTGGGGCTTCTGGCGGGTACGTGCTCGGCTGTGCCGCGAAAGCCGCACAAACCGCCGACACGGGCGCGGCGGCGCGGAACGCGCTGCCGGTCACAGCTGCATCTCCTGCATCTGCTCCGATTCCGACATTTTCGGCTGCGGATCGGTGGTAATCGCGTACCATTGACCATTCTCAGCCTTCCTCACGGACACCAGCTCCTGCTGCAGCAGTTTTTCTGCCGGAACTGGTATTTCCCATCCGCTTTCGCCGGTATGTGCCTGCGCCGCCGCGCCCTGCCGGAGCTGCTCTGCATCCTGGGCAGTCAGGTCAACATATCCGACTGGCGTCATGAAATGAAAGCTATCTTCCGGGCAGGCTTCCAGCAGATCTTTGAGCGTCTGCACCGGTTTTCCGTTTTGCTCTGCCGGAAATTCTTCACAATAAAATTCCGTAGACATTTTGATCTCCTTTTTCGTGTTTGCAGCACTCCCGCACACCGGCGCAACGTCCGGTTTTCTGGTACTTGGCGAGTACGCGCTCGGCTGTGTCCGGAAAGCCGCACAAACCGCCGACACAGGCGCGACGGCGCGGAACGCGCTGCCGGTTACATCTGCATCTCCTGCGTGGGCACATCTTGCTCCTGCAAAAGTTCCTGACAGAGCTGCCCCAGCGGCTTATGTTCCCGCTGCATGCAGTAGGCGTCCATCTTTTCGCGCAGCACTTCTTTCTCTGCCGCATTCAGGTGGTAGCTGAGAGGCTGATCCTCGATCCCGCTGCCATAGAGCGTGATCTCCAGCGTGTCGCAGACCTGCTGGCGCTGCATATCGTAGTTGGCGTAGATATTCAGCGCATGGTCGTTTTCATCGGTTTCCACAAATGTCTTGAACGCTTCGTCAACGTTGAAGCACGGAACGACGTAAAAATTCAGTATTCGGTCATCCATTGCCTCGATGCTATCCTCGAAATAAAAATTCCGCGCGGTGAGCTTGCTCGGCGTTGTCAGCTCCTGACCATCCAGCCGGTCGAGGAAGATGCGCCAGCGGGCATCCTCGGAAATCTCAGCTTCTTGAAAGACCGCTTCCGCAACTGCCGCTATGTCCTGCATCGCGTAGACCTTCCAGCCGTCCATGATGTTGAGCGCAGAAAGCGTCCGCGCGTCAAAGTCCAGCTCAAACAGTCCGCTGACCTCGCCGGTGTTCTCCATGCGGTGCTCTGCCAGCGCATCGAACGCCTCGCGGCTGATCTCTTTGCAGTCGTCCGTCGCTTCAAAGAGACTCCGCGCTGGCAGGCGCTGTTCCTGCCGGAGATAATCATGGAACTGTTTGGCGAGCTGCAAAAACTCTGTGCCGGATTCGTTTTGCAGATAGACTTCCGCGCAGTCCTCCGTGATGTGAAAGCCCGCCGTGCTCATACCTGCGCCTCCGATTTCTTTTGCGGTTTGCGCACTGGATCGTCCTGCGTACAGTCGCTGATGTATTCCTGCACAGCGGCAGGCACGACCTTTTCGTAGAGTCGCTGGGCTGCCTTTTGCAGCTCCGCTTCCAGCGTCGAATCGCGCTTGGCGATGTAGCGCCGGAGCGCGCGCAATTTTTCTTCCTCGAATGTGATTTGAATATTTGCCTGTTTCATAATCCTCCCTTGTCAGTATGACAAACCGTCCTGCGTCTGTTCCTCTGGCATCGGCGCGGCAACGATTTTGTCACCCTCGCGCAGGAACAGTTCCGGTTGCCGAAATTGCTCGGCAAACTGCTCCGCGAGTTCGTGCGGCAGGTCTGTGAAATCCGATTCGCCGAGTCCGACGATAAAGAAATTTCCCGCGACGATGTCATAAATATCACCATCCGCATCGCGCAGTGCGCGGTTGAGCGGCAGTCCGTCCAGCTTTCCGGACTCGCAGCAGACCAGCGCGACGAGCTGTTCAAAGGGATACACGGCTTGGATATATCCGCCGACGAGAGCCTGCATACTTTGCAGATCATCACTAATCTGCATTTCATACGGAGCCTTCCCCGGCTCCACCATCAAGACGTTCATCTTAGTCCTTTCTTCAGTCGTAGCTGATGTACGGAATTTTCAGCCAGTGCGTCCACCTGGCACCTTCGAGCTTTGTTTTTACCACGCCGTAGCGCGTGCCCATTGCCTCGACCACTTCTCCACCTCCAATGTACACGCCGATATGCCCGTCGTGCCAAACGGCAAGACCAGGGGTTTCGGGGATCGTATCAATCGTGCCGGAGACGGTTGCGGCGTGGTACATCTCGTTTGCTGAGATATCCGGCATCCCGTTCGTGTTGTAGATGATTTCCTCGCTCTCAGCGTCTAACCAGCCGTAACCCTTGATGAGTCCGACGCAGTCCGTCGTTCTGCCGCCGACCCACGTCTGGCGGATGAAATCTGCGTTGCCTGCAAGCGCATCGGGATACTGCGCGAGCTTCGCTTCAAACAGGCTTTCCGTTAATACGAGGCCGAACGTTCCCCAGACATAGCCCCAATGCTCCTGATAGGCATGGAGCGCGTACTGCACCAGATCGTCGGCGTTCTTATTGGCAGGATTGGTAAACTGCGAAGTATCCAACTCCGTGCTGCCGCTGCCGTAGCCGTAGTCGATCTGGATCGTGCCGCCCGACGCACCGGTTCCGTCGCTGCCGTTGGCGTTGCCCGCGATCATCGTGTAGATGTGCGCAGCATTTTCCTTGTCCTCGTCGGTGACGGTTCTGCCGAGCTTTGCTGCAAGGTTTTCATATGCCGCTGCCAGCGAGAGCGGCACGGTGGCGGTATATGGTTCCTCTTGTTCTATAACGCTCCCGTCTTCCAGTTCAACGAGTACGGTTCGTGTCCTCTGCTCTGTAATAAAAAAGCAGTCCACAAAGCGGTCTGCCGCGCGTTGGCTCGGTGCGCTTTCTCCAAAGCAGAGGGCATAAAAAATCGCCTTGACCTGTATCGGGTCAAGGCGATTGCCGTCTGTCATAGTTGCGTTGGCTTCCGCCACAGCTTGATCCAGAAGGGAAAAAGCTGTCTTCATATCTGTGATATGTGTTTGGAACTCGGCAGGCACGGAGTCCGTGAAGGTGGTTCCGTAGAACGACGCTTCGACCGCCAGATTGTTGTGATCCGCACCGCCCGATGTAGTCGAGCAGAGGATGGCGGCGATCAGGATGATTGGCGCGAAGATGGCTACCAGCAGAAAGCCAACGCCCTTGCGCCCCTTTTCGCTGGTCAGCAGTGCGGCGGCGCCCTTTATGAGCATCGGAGATACTGCCATCAGCGGCCGCCTGCCTTTCCGAACAACGCTTCCTTGTACGGCGGCGCGTGGACTTCCAACAGGTAGCGTTCGTTGCCGCATTTATAGAGACACACGCCGCGCTGTGGGAACTTGATGAGGTCGAACTCGCTGTCTTCCAGCTGGAGCATATCCATATACGCGCGCCGGTCAATGGAACCGGCGTTGAACAGGAACTGGTGCGGCGGAATCGAAAAGAGCGGCTTTGTCATCTCGCGCACACCCGGCTGGTCAAAATCTTCGAGGTTTTGGCTTGCCAGCACCAGTGCGGACTCTTTTTTGCGCACGCGCTTGAGCGAGTTGCGAATGTATTCGATGGCGACAGGATTCGAGAGCCAGATGTAGAGCTCGTCCAGCGCAGCGACGGTATTGCCCTCGGTCAGCAGCTTGTCCGACATATACGACAGCAAATTCAAAAGAATTGTGCTGCGCACATTCTGCGCCACGGACAGCAGACCTTTTACACCGAACACCAGGAAGCGTGTCGAGGTCAGGTTTGTGTGACCGTTGAAGAATTTCGAGTCCGCGCCGCGGCACATGGAGTGCAACCCCAGCAGGATCTGCTGGAGCGTTTCTCTGGTGTAGAGCTGCGGCTTCGTTTCATCAAAATTCTCGTACTCGATCTCGATAAAATCATACAATTCTGAGAGAATGGGGTAGTCCTCCGGCCGCATCTGCGAAAAATCCGTTTCCTCTGTGATGCCCCATTCGGTGTATAACTTGGTTAACATAATTTCAATCGTATCGATTTGTGCTGTCGTAAAGTCCTTGTAGGTGCGAAACACATCTTTGAGGAAAGACGTGTGCTGCGCCAGCCGGGTAGACTGCCGGAAGGCTTTCGGTGCGTCCACGTCGTATGGATCAGCGTCGGTATCCCAGCAGCGCGGTTCCAACAGATTGATCTTATACGTCCCCTCGATAATATCCGCAAAGCACCCACCGAGTGCCTGGCACAACTCCCACTGCTCGTGCTCCACGTCCAGCGTGATGACGGACTTTCCCGCTTCCAAAAAGTTGAGCAGGAGCAGCTTCATAAGATAGCTCTTGCCCTGACCGGAGTTACCGAGAATCAGCACGTTTGCCGAAGTTTTATCTTCGTCGCGCTGGTCGAAATCTACCACGATATTGCTGCCGTACTTGTCTTTCCCGATGTAAAAGCCTTTTCGGTCAGTTTTGCCGGAATAATTGAACGGGAACAGATTTGCGACCGAGCTTGCTGGCAGAACGCGCTCGTACTCCGTGCCGAAAGCGTTGAAACCGACCGGGCTGACCGCGCAGAAGCCTGCCTGCTGGCGGAGCTTCAGCCTGTCCACGTTCAGCTTCGAGCGCATGAGCTCGACCTCCACATTTGTCTGCAAAATCTGCAATTCCTGCATATCTCCCGCGATCATTTCGATGTAGACGGCACAGTGCAGCAAGGGTTCTTTGTTCCGATGCAGAGAACCGATGAGGTTCGCCACATCCTGCAAATTGCTCTCTGCTTCCACTGCCTGCTGCATATTCTGTGAGCTGCCGCGATTCATCCGATTGCGGATCTCGGCGTTGTGGACAATCTTACGTTCTTCGAGCGGCGAGACCATCCGCGTATAGATGTGCAGCGTCACGCCGTGCTTTTCGCCCAAATGCCGCAGGATGGCAAGATCGTCGGTCGATGTTGGATACTCGCGCAGCGCCCAAATGCAGCGGAACGTGTTGCCGCAGATGTAATAGCCGGTTTCAAATTTCACGATGCTCGGCGCGATCATGTCGAGGAAGGATTTCAAAGATTCTGTTTCCGCGTCGGTCTGCTTTTTTCTTCTGAAAATACTCATCCCGTCGCCTCCATGAATTGCTGACCGTCGTAGTCCTCGAAGCGCTCCGTTGTCGTGTTCTGCTCGAAATAGATGGCAAGCAGGCGCTTGAGGTCTTCCTTTCCGGCGCGGCGCGTGGTGAAGCCGTTGTCGCGGAATTTTGTTTCAATGGTAGAAAGTAAGGTGTACGCCGTGTCGGGCTTCTCATTTTTCAGTCGGACGGCGAGATAAAATTCCCGCGCCAGCGTCATCTGCACCTGCTTTTCGTCTAGAAACGCGCGATCCTGTTCGAGAAGGCTCCGAATTGCAGGATTCTTTTCCTCCTGCATTCGGTCGTGGTAAAAGAGGCACGTCGCGTTAAAGCTCTCACGGGAGTTCATTGCCAGCAGCTCCACGCCCGCCTGCGCGCTGAGTGTATTTTGGAGCGCACGGATCTTCGCACTGACCGCGCCAGCTGGGAGGACACTGATGTTCGTGGGCTTGATGACATAAAACACCAAATCCCCCGCGTCGGTAGTAATGCAGTAGTCTGTGATCTTTTTGACGCCCATGAGCTGCTGGGTGGACTGCCGCCGCTTATCTTTCTTCTGCTTTTTCATGTCGGGTCCTCCCATTCAAAGATTTGCTGTTCCGTGATGTAAAAGCTCACGACGAACGAGAGAAAGTCCAGCACGCTCAGTCCGTCCAGGTGGATGGACAAAAACGCATACGCCGCCACCAGCACCATTGGCAAAAACAATCCGAGCTGCGTCAGCGCAAGCACCGCGATGAGCAGCCCAATGCCGATGACGGCCAAGTCCCGAAGCTGCCAGAGCCAGAGCGTGGCTTTGGCGTTCAGGTTATCGGGGTAAATGTAAATACTATCACCTCCATGAACGAAAAAAAGCGCCGCCGCAGATAATCCTGCGGCAGCGCTGGGGGTTATTCTTCTGTTTGCGGCTGTGCCGCCTTGAGTTCCTGCACCCGCGTCAGATCGACGAAATGGGTGGCATAGCTTTGCTCGATCTCCGGGCTGCCGCTTTTGCTGAATTGCAGCGGAATGACCGGCTTGTGACTGGTCCCGTTTTTCTTGCGGACACCCCAGCGCTTGTAATAGCAGAAGGACGGCTTCAGCTCATGCGCCTGCGCATACACGCGCACCTGGTGCAGCACGAAGGACAGCCGTTTCAGATTGGCATTGCACACGGCTTCAAGATACCGTACACGCCCAAACCGCCAGTCCTCATATTTCTGTTTCGGCAGAATGCCAGTGTCCATGAGCACATCCACCGGCGCAGCATATCCGCGCGTCTGGAGTTGATGGTACATGGAACTGTGTATCTTGCCGATCAGCTCTTTTTCGTTCATACGCCACACCTCCCATCTGCAATTTCAACTATACCACAGCGCGTCCGCAAATGCAAAAGCGGAAGCCGCAGGTGATCCCTGCGGCTTCCGGCTGCGCGGTTATTCTTCTTCGGCATCCGTATCCGGTTCGTCGGGTTCTTCTGTCTCCGGCTGCTCGGCAGTGTCTTCTGCCTCGTCTTCTTCCAGCGCGTCTTCGATCAGTCCGATGATGAACTGCTTCTGCTTGAGGTTATTTTTCTTGAGGTATGCTTTCAGCCGCCCGAAGAGTTCTTCCGGAAGCTGGATCGCCATGGTTCTCATATCGCCTGTCATTTTTGTGTTCTCCTTCATTTTGTAATAGTCCGTGATAAGCTGTTCTACGAATTCGCTGAGGGTTTGTCCAGATTGTTCCTGCTCCTGCCGCACGCGCGCATGGAGATCTGCCGGGATCATGGCGCACAAGTTCTTTTTATCTGCCATTGGGCTTCATCCTTTCTATTCTTGATTGCAAAGCAAGCATACTGTAAGCGTCGGAACAAAGCTATTCACAATAAGCAACAAGAAAAGTGTGTAAAATGAAGCATATTACAAGCCAAAAATCTGCATTCATTTTCCCAAGGCATCTGCGATACCAGCCATGATATACTCTGCACATGGCAGTGCGATGGCATTTCCGAGCGCAGTATAGCGGTTGGTGCTGCAAATCTCTCTGCCGTCTGCTCCATATTTTGTCCACCCCTCCGGCAGTCCCATGAGACGCTCACATTCTGTTTCTGTTAGAAAGCGAATGCAGCCGCTACTTGGATCATCCTCATACCAAAAGGCAAAAGGATATAGTTCGGATGCTAGAAGAGTGGGAAACGGATCTGTCCGCTTTCCAAAGCTTCGGAGAAACATCCGCTGATCGTGGTGCTTGGCGCCACCGCGCATTCGCAGTCCGGAAAAGGGTTGGACGATGGGTATACGCCGCCCTGCTTCAATAAAATCTCCTCGATCGGCTTCGGCGGCGGACACCCCGCCAGCACTGCACAGATTAAAATTCTGGAACAGTGGGCGGGACTTAAATAATATTTCTCCGGCACATTGGCCTGTAAAATCTGCCACGAGAAAGATTCTTTGCCTGCGTGCAATTCTGGGGTTTGCCCAATATTGGGCGTCCAGGATGCGCCAGGCGAGATCACATCGTCTCCCTCGCACCATTCCGGCATCTGCCCACTGTCCAGAAGCAGGCATTGGAATTTCGGCGCCCGTGAACGCTCGCAGTACGGCGAGATAATCCAACCGGTTTCCTGATAGCCGAGCTCCGATGACGTTTTCCCAAACAGCGATTGCTGGAAAGCGATTTCCACTGGCATTCCTCATTTCGTCAATAATTCGAATTGCCTGATAAAACAGGCTTGATTTTACGCCCTGAATGCCGGATTTGTCGCCAATTTGTGAGAAATTTTGGCAGGGTGAGCCAAACGTGATCACATCGACCGCTGGAATTTTGCTGCCGGATAGCGCTGTAATGTCGCCTAAATGTATCATCTCAGGAAAATGGCGTTTTGTAATGGAGATTGCATCCGGCACGATTTCACTTGCCCATACCGGTACAATTCCATGCCGGCTGGCAGCCAGAGGAAATACACCAATGCCGTCAAACAGGCTGCCCATTGTCAGCTCCGGCATTTACATTCCTCCGAGCTGCGGTTCTTCACTGTACTGCCGCAGTTCGTCCAGAGACGCTGCCATGAAATCATGTACACGCATCGCTCCGCCGAGGAAGTTGGGTGAGGTGTCTTCCGTCAGGTCGATCCGGTCCGCGCCGCCGAAGTCAATAGGCTGCCTGGTCAGCACCGTGCCGCCGTGGTTGACCACTACGAGCGGCGCAATATAGCAGAAATTGCCTGTATCGCAGCTTTCATAGAGGTCATATGCATAAAGGCCCTCCGGCACAGCTTCGCGCGGGATTCTGCCGTTTGAGAAAAGTGCCGGATGATCCAGCACCTCGATCATCTCCAGATCTTCATCTAAAAAGCTCGTATCCATATCTTCACCTCCATCATGCCGCAGCCGCCTTTGCGACGGTTTTTGTGATATTGATCGCCGTTTGTGCGGTATAAACTGCGCTCGATAGGTTCGCTCTGGTCGAGGTGTCCAAGCCGAACGCGCCCGCGATGCGCGGGATCTCTCCGGCAGAGAGCATCAACCCCAGACCGAGCAAGGCGTGTTCATTGAACAGCGTCAGCCCCGCGATCAGGATCGTAGCCTGCAAAAAGGCCGTGAGGCAAAGCCCCACGACCTGCTTGCACCACTGATAGAATCCATCCAGATATCCGCGTGGGACGCTGAACATATACAGACTGCCAACCGCGATCTGGATGAGCAGGATGCCGCCGCGCTTCAAGTTTGCAAAGAATACCTTGATGACCGCATACGCCATGAGGATGATGCAGAACAGCACCATGATCGGGCTGGTGACCGAACCGAAACCGCCGACGTGCGTCGTGGCAAAATCCACGAAGTTCTCGACGGTCAGCTCGTCGATGATATTTCCCGCGACCGTGCCGAAGCTCGCGCCCGCGCCGCTGATGGCATATCCAAAATTCGCCTGCAAGGACACGCAAAGCTCATAAAGCCTGATCGGTACAACCGTAAAAAGACTGACCGCCATGAATCCCTTGATGAGATTCATGGCGGTTCCTTTGATGTCGGCCCTGCCGGACGAATATTCCAGCCCGCATTCCGCGCAGGCGACCACGAAGCCGACCGCATATAAAATCCATGCCAGATACGAGAAAAACAGGACGATGCTCTGCACCCAGCTCATTTCAAACATCTCGGCTCCCATGTTGCCCATCTCTGCAAAGAAGTTTGCAAGGAAGCCGATGATCTGCTTGTAGACCCAGTCCATGATCTGCTCCAAAATCGTGTCGGCTACAAAATCCCAGATAAACAAGCCGCGTCACCTGCCTTTTCTTTCTGAATTGATCACAGTCCGACGATGCCCCAGATGTAGGTCGGTGCGGTCAGTGTGAACACGAGACAGGCGAAAAGGATAGCCGGAGCAGTCCATTCAAACTGCCCACTTTTTCTGTAGTCGAAGTATGCGGTACCGAGTTTCACGAAGAAAGCAATGGCTAAAACCATATCAATTACCGGAAAAACCACGTTATCCACAACAGTTTTGATCTGTGTGGACGCTGTGGTCCAGGTGCTTTCAACAGCGGATGCCACATCGCCGCTGCCGGCCGCCGAAGCGACCGTTGCCAGCAGCAGACAAAGAAGCGCACAGAAAACAAGCAGCTTTCCGCGTTTCAAAATCTTCATCATAAATTATTCCCCCTTCCATTCCAGTACGAATACGACGGACAGCACATCCTGCTCGGTGACGGGCTGAGAAACAGCGCTGACTACCGCATCATAATTGATAGGAAGTCTGTCGTTTTCGGCAATCGTCCACGGTGCGGACAGAGTGAACGTTTCTGCATCGCCAGTTTTGCTGGTCTGCGCGTTGTTGATCTTGAAACCGAGGAGCTGTGCGTCAACCTTTTCATGCGCCATGTCGGTCGTTTAGGGTACGAGCTGCCAGCCATTCTTGGTAGAAATTGAAATACTGGACACGATGACATCACCGGTAGACGCATTGATGATCTCCGCTGCGCCAACATGAACTTCTCCACCTTCGTCTACGATGAGCGGCAGTGTAACAGGAACCGTGACCGAGAAAACCTCGGTGATCTCCCAATGGGCGTAATACGTTTTATCTGCGGTTTCCGTGAAAGTGTCATTCGCCGTTACTTGTGTGCCGCCGACCGCTTCGGTGAACCAGCCGAGGAACTCGGCATTCTTGCGTGTCGGCTCGGTAGGCAAGACAAGTTTTTCACCATAGGTCTGCTTTGTTTCCTCTGTCGTGCCATTGCCAAGATCCCACGTCAGCGTATAGCTGTTGGCAGTAAACTGCGCATAGAAGGTCTTGGCTGCCGTAATGGTCAAAGTGTTGTACAGACTGCCGCCGGAAGCGGACGTGTACCAGCCCTTGAAAGCGTGACCGGTCTTGACCGGCGTACTTGTCGGGGTGGTCGCTGTGGTATTCGGCTTGCCCGTCGTGGTGATGCTGGCCTTGCCGTCAATGGTGCCGCCGTTGCTGCCTGCGTCCCAAGTGACGGTCAGGCTGACCGTCGCGCCGCAGTCGTCACACTTCCCGTCACCGTTTGCGTCGGTGTGGTCTGCATATTCTTCGCCGGAATCGCCGCAAGCGAAGCAGGTTTTCGTGCGCTTGTGCTGCGTATCGTCCGCTTTTGACCATGCCCCATAAGAATAACTATGGTCCGCGTAATCATAGGTCGATGCGCTGCAGGACGTGCAGGTTTTTGCACGGCGGTGCTGTGTATCACTGTACTTGCTCCATGCGCCAGTGGAATAGCTATGATTTCCGTATTCAGTTGTGGAGTACCCACAAGTGCGGCAGGATGCTGTTCGGCTGTGCTGACTGGAGGAAGAATTGCTCCAGGAGCCATAACTCATGCTGTGCGAAGCGTAGTCATAGTCTGTCGCGCCGCAGTTCCGACAGGAACCAGTGCGCCGGTGCTGACTGGACGAATACTGCTCCCACGAACCATAGCTGTAGCTGTGGCCGCTTGCATAGATGGTTTCGCTCTTGGTCTGACCGCAGGCGCAGGAATACGACCGGTAACCGTTGCTGGTACAGGTGGCAGCCTGCTCATTCTGAAGAATCCATGTGTGGCTGCCGCAGTCCGGGCAGGTACCGGAACCGTAACCACCAGCGCCGTGACTCTTATAGGTGTAAGTGCCAAGGTACTGGACGTAGTGGCAGAGATAACACTCATTATAGTTTGCATGGCCGCGAGACGAATGTGCGACTTCAACGTATGTGCCCTGGAACGAATACTTTCCGCATGAAGGGCAGTTGCCAATGATGGAGCCGGTGGACTGAACAGAGATACCCGGCGCTTTCTTGATGCCGCTGGTCGCAGCAGAGCCAGCATCTGCATTCTGGTGCACACCATAGAGGTCATAAAAATAGCGCTCGCTGCGGTTGGAAGCCGCCCAATCATAGGTGTAGAACGGCACCGTTGCCTCTGGGTAGCCGATGATGTAGGCGATATAGAGCGTGTCGCCGGAATCGGCTTCGCGCCAGAACGCATCCTCGCCGATGCTGTTCAGAACCGTTTCGCCGTAGTACATGGTCAGTGTAGAGAGTTTCGGGCAGTTATAAAAAGCGTGCTTGCCAATGACCGGCGCAAGGGGCAGCTCTGCGGTGGTCAAATTTGTGCAGCCCTCGAACCAGTATGCCAAATCCGAAATGCTCAAGGTTTCCACATCCTCGAACCAGACCTCGGTGATCTGCTCCCGCACAGCCGCCCACGGCTGATCGTCCTTGCTCGTGAACGGCTCACAGTCGCCGGAACCGGAGATCATCAGCCAGTTGTGCTCATTCAGCTCCCACTTGATCTTGCTGCCGGGGATCGTGCCGGAGGAAGCCGTTTCAACGGACACAGCCACTTCTTCGTCAGGGGCGCTGTCATAGATCGTGTGTGCTTCCGGTTCAGCGGCAAATGCAGCCACAGACAGAGAGAACAGCATACACAGAGCCAGCACAAATGCAGTGAATTTCTTGAAATTCTTCATTATGCAGCCTCCTTATCTGTTACGGCAGCGATGGTGAACACAATCGTTGCGGCATTGATGTTCGTGACAGCCTCGCTCGCGGAAACCTTGGCTTTATAGCGGATGGCGAGATTTTTCTCAGCGGCAATCGCCGGGAACGCACCGTCAGCGAGTGTCAGGCTGCCTGCACCTTTTGTCGAGCAGCCGTTGATGGATAGCGCGATGCTGTTCTTGCTTGCCGTAAAATCGTCAAAATTGCCGATTTCAAACGTGCCCGCCTGAACATCTACCTTAGTCACACGGATGCTGCCTGTTTTACCGGTGTTCGTGATTGCGGCATTGTTGGCGCAGACCACATAGCCATCTACCAACGAGACAGGCAACGCGGCGGGAACCGTACACGAAATCGGGGAAACCGTATTGACTACGGTGAGTGTCACCGGCACACGGGCCTCGGTAGTTTCCGCCGCCGATGCAGGCACAGGGAACGCAAAAATGAGTGCCAGCGCCAGAAGCAGCGCCGCCGCTTTCTGATAGGTTTTCATCGCGTTACTGCACCTCCTTTGGCCAGAGGTAGGCAGTATGGAGCGTCAACTCCGTATTCAGCGTGCCGATCTGCTTGCCGTCGCGGAATGCTGTGATCGTGACCGTGCAATCTGTGTTGCCGAACTCCGGCATTTCAAGCAGCGTCAGACTTGAAATGCTCTTGCCTGCGGTAAGCTCGAAGGTATCTGCAATCAGCGTATCGTCCTTGTTGCGGCGAATCTCGATTTTATAGGTGTCCGATTTGCTGTTGTTGGAAAACTCAGCTTTTACACTGGATTCTCCGACCAGAGCATATAAATGAGCAGGAGCAGTAATATCAATCTGATTGTCCGCGACAATCGCGTTGAGCTGCTTTTGCGCTTCTCTAAGGCCGGAAACGTCGTAAAAAATGACTTCCGTTTCCTTGTGCTGTTTCGCGCGCTCTGTGATACGAACTTTGATTGTGTCAATCACAGCGAGGGTAGAATCTCTGTCATAAATGACTTTGACCGCATCGTCCACGCGCGCAACCACGACTTCCGGCATCTGCGTTCCGTTATTGCAACACACAGCTTTTGTGCCGCCGCCCCAGACAAGCAATCTGCCCTTAACAGTTACGTTGTCGAGCGTGATTTTTCCATCTGCCGCGCCGCAGCCGATGATGAGATCGCCGTCCACGGTCATGTTCTGGAGCGTCACATCGTCGGTGCGAATCAAGGCGCTGCCCTTGATGTCCTTGTCATAACTGCCCTTTACTGTGATATAGCTGCCGATGATATTCGCAAAAATCTGTGCGAACTCGGCGCGGGTGATGTTATCCAGCGGGGCAAGGACTTTGCCGCGACCGTGGATATAGTCAGCGCCTATCATCGCGCGAACGTAGGGTAGTGCCCAGCCGGAAATCTCGCTGTGGTCGGAGAATGCAGACAGGTCCGTTTTTGCGTATGCGTCATAATCCAGTTCCAGCGCACGGGCTACAACTGTCATGGCCTCCTGCCGTGAGATTGGCGCGTCTGGGGCCATTGTCGAGTTGCTGCGCCCGTTATAAGTGCCCATCTGCACAGCCATTGCCACATCGTCGTAGTACCACTTGGACTTTGCCACGTCCGTGTACTTGGAAATGTCAGCTTTGACGTAGCAGCCGAAAGACCTGTTGATGATAGCCGCCATCTCTGCACGGGTCATATCGCCGTTGGGGTCGATGATGGTGCTGGATTTGCCGTACAAAAGGCCATTATCCACAGCCGCAGACACGGCTTCGGCGTACCATGCAGTACGGTCATAGTCGCGGAAATCCGTGGCCTTGCGAGTAGTCGTATTTGCCGCTGATGCACCAACTGCCAGAGACAGGCACGACGCGACGGCGAGAATCATTGCGAGGATTCGTTTGTGTTTCATTTGACGTCCTCCATTTCATAAGGTAAGGGGAACGCTTGCGCGTTCCCCTTTGCAATAGCGAATAGATCAGACTGCATCCCAAGCGATAATGAACAGCACGGAAGCAATCGCTGTGTTGGTAACTGCTTCCGAAACCGGGGTCACGATAGCATCGTAGGAGATTGCGACCGTATTGGCGCTGGTATCACCCGCACCGCTCATGTAGCAACCCTCAATGGCGTCGGTCAGAAGCGTCTGCTTGCTGGCGTTCTTGCCATCGGTGATCTGTGCAGCGCCATTGCCGAGGGAGATGGAGAAGCCAAACTTATTGCTGTTGACCTTTTCGTGCGCCAGAGATGCCTTGTCGCCGAACGCAGCCAGCGACCAACCCTGCGCGGCTTCGATGGAAATATTCGCAACTTTTACTGCAC
>ERZ780083.168-NODE-168-length-24609-cov-3.212308_pt1 | contig 24609 bp, 25 predicted proteins | sample MGYA00511838_ERZ780083 | MGnify/ENA primary metagenome ERZ780083 (study PRJEB29588, sample SAMEA2152602) | human gut metagenome | biome: human gut; feature: human-associated habitat; material: faeces | place: Denmark | collected 2008/2010 ...
GATGATAGCTACATCGAGGACGGAAAAGTAAGCCTGCCGTCCTTTCCCGGTGCTTATTATTTTTTAAAAAGGGGCTTAATTTTGTAGCTGCTTTATGCAGCAGAAAGAGGTTTACTGTTATGAAAATGATTGCATTTTACAACAACAAAGGCGGAGTCGGAAAAACTTCCACGGCGATCAACATAGCTTATACACTATCCCGTCGTCAAAATCGTATTCTTTTGGTTGACTTTGACGGACAGTGCAACAGCTCACGTTTTTTCACTGACTTAGCAAATGATGAATGTGGCTGTGAAAGTGCCATCGTCAATGCGGAAGAAATGCCGCTGATCAAAAGCACACGTTATGACAACATTGATATAGTCACGTCATCGGTGCGTATGAACTCAATATCAAATGATTTCGCCAACTTGTCCGATGAAGAAAAGCAAACAAATATAATAAAATTTCGGCAGTCGGATTATGACTACATAATAGTAGATATGCCGCCGGCAATGAACGACTTTACAGAACACGTTCTAACAGTATGTGATTATGTCTATGTCCCTATTGAGCTTGGGACATTTGCGGTTCAGGGACTTGCAAGGGTAACACAAAAAATCGCAAATGCCGGAACAAAATATGCTTGCTTCGCATCGAAATATGATAAAGGCAACAAAGCAGATCGTGAGTTGCTCGAAATAATGAAAAAGAACCTTGGTGATAAAGTATTGAATACCGTTGTTCCGTTCTCCAGAGCTATAAAGAACAGCATAAGCTACAGAATAACAGCTTCGGAGTATATGGCTTGGATAAATCCTGCACGCTGCTACGAGCAGCTTGCTAACGAAATTATCCACTCTGTTGAACAGTAAAGATTATCAAGGAGGAATTAAAATGGCGAAAAAATTTACTTTTGATGACGCAATAACAACAGATATTAAAGGTGCAGCATCAAATAGCTACATTGATAATATAAAGATGATTAAAATTGCCGACATCGAAACAAATGCAGAAAACTTTTACTCTCTGCCGGATATTGAAGATCTTGCGGAGGACATCGACCGTCAGGGACTGATCCATAGTCTGGCTGTTGCGAAAATTTCTTCCGAGAAATATAAACTAATCAGCGGTCACAGAAGATTAACTGCAATCAAGCTCTTAATCGAAAACGGCAAATGGAATAACGAAACTGTTCCGTGTTATGTGATAACAGCAAAGAATAATGATAAAAGATGGGCGCAAGCCATTGATGACTTAGCCTCGTGTAAGAATATATTGAAAGAAAAGACTCAACTGATTGCCGATTTATATCAAGAAAAATATGAGTTAAAAGAAGCAAATCTTGAACTTAAAAAAGTAGTTCGGAAGCAAGCTCGGCAGATAGATGAACTGAATGCTAAACTCTATCCTGATACGAAAAGCAATTCTCAGAAAGATGATATGTACCCGACACTTTAATTGAATATGGATATGAGCGACTGAAATCAGCCGCTTTTTTCTTTTCTGAAAGTTAATCAGCATTTCTTTTTTGTGCTACCTGTAGCACAATGTAACAAGTTTGTAAAAATCGGCGAAACGAACAAAAAACAATACTATATTTTGTATATATTTTTGCTGTGTTTCGCTGGACTTTTGTCCGTTTTTATGTTACAATATACTTGAGGAAATAGTACCGAATCGAAAGGAGATGCACAAATGGCAAGAAATATAGTAAAGGCAAAGCTGGATATAATATTCAAGAAGTTGTTTACGGACGAGGGAAATCAGCATTTACTACAGGCTTACTTATCGGATACGCTCGGTATACCGTATGATTCGATAGAAAACCTCGTTGTACTCAATTCCGAGATAATGCCGGACAGCATAACCGAGAAATACAGCCGTATGGATATTCGTATGAAAGCCAATGGAAGACTGATAAACGTTGAAATGCAGATAAAGGACGAGGGCGATTACAAGGACCGTTCGCTCTACTACCTGTCTAAGCTGTACAGCGGACAGCTTAAAAGCGGAGAGGTGTACGGCTCGCTGAACCAGTGCATTTCGATAAATATCATCAACTTCAATCTCTTTGACTGCGAAAAATATCATTCATCGTTCTCAATGAGAGAGGACAGCAGAAACGAACAGCTTACGGATAAATTCACGGCTCATTACTTCGAGCTGAAGAAAATAGGCAAGAATATCGACAAGAACAACAAGCAGGAGCTATGGCTCAGACTTATCAATGCGGAAACGGAGGATGAACTTGATATGTTACAGCAGACAGGCGTAAAGCAGATACAGGACGCAGTAGTTGTACTGCATAAGATGAGTGCGGACGAAAAGACAAGAGAGCTTGCGGAAATGCGTGAAAAGGCTCTGCATATCGAAGCAACCGAAAAGGCACACGCAAGAGCCGAGGGCGAAGCAGTCGGACTTAAGAAAGGCGAAAAAAGAAAAGAAGCAGAAATGATCTCAAAAATGAGAAAAAGCGGACTTTCAGAAGAACAGATAAAAGCCATCTTAAACAGTTAAGGGCAATCTACCAATCCCACAAAGGAGGACAAAATGAAACGTACCCACACCATACTCACGGCAATAACGCTCATCAGCGTAATACTGACCAGTGCCTGCACGGCAGGCAATGCGAACAGCACAACGTCCTCCGTACCTGAAACGGCGGTTACAACGACCGCTCCGGCAGTGACGGGAACAGTGATAGATAGGATCGATGAGCCGAAAGCCGAAACGACTACAGCTCAGACCACCGCTACTACAGCAGTGACCACCACAAAGCCGCAGGAAACAAAAAGTGTTGAAACTACCACTACCACCACAAAAGCGGTAACAACGGCAAAGCCGGAAACGACAACAACAGTAGCAACGACTAAGCCTGCACCCGAATGGACCGAGGAAAAGGTAAGTGCCACAAAGTATGTCAACACTGATTGCTATAGTCGTAAAAAGGCTGTTCTCGGTGCTGATACTGTTAAGATTTATAATGTAAACGACAAGGTTACTGTAACAGCCAAGACCGATACAGGTTATTTCAAGCTGAAGGATGGTACGTTCATACATAGTGATTATCTGAGCGACAGCAAGATTGTTATACAGACTACAACGACCGCAAAGAAAGCGGAAACACCAAAGCCTGCAACCACCACCACAAAGAAGCAGGAAAGTAAACCGGCTGAAGATAACTGGAGATTTACAAAGCAGGACTGTGAAGATATATTAAAGGCTTGCGAAAAGTACGCAAAGGACAACGGCTACGGTTACTGTAAACCGTCTGACTTCGATACGGTCAAAGGTAAAGTATATCAGCATAGCAGTTGGGCTCAGGTATATGCTAATAGCCCGGCAGTTCCTAAACTAAGATGGAGTGGATGCACTCGTAAAGAAAAAATGATAGGACTTCTGTGTGAAGAAATCCAGCTTAACTATGAAGAAGGTTTAGGTGCAACTTGTGTAGATTATTGTCTTGCAAGCGAATATTGCCAATGGGCAAAAGAACACTGGGGTGTAGATATCAGCAATGATACTGCTTGTCAGGATATGACAGCTTATGTATTCTTCCCTTGCTACTGATACCAATTACAATTTAATATGCTAAGAGCTTTGAAAAGTATAAATTCAAGGCTCTTTTTCTTTTTCTGACGTTCAATTGAATATGAAAATCCAAAGCAGTTCGCACCCGTAGGACTGCTTTTTTATATATATAAATCAAACCAAGAAAGGAAATCAGTATGAAAAACAGACTTCAAAAAATGTTGAGCTTGATTTTTGCTGTCGTTATTGCTATGTCTGCAATCAGCGTAAACACGCTTGCGGCTACAATATTAGATATTAAAGACGGCTCGACAAATAAGTTATATGTTGACTTCGTCAGTTGATACCGCTACATATGATACGCTTGTTACGCTTGTATTTTGGGTTGTACGCATAGTTGTTCTCGGGCTTACCGCAGTTCCCGGCATCATTAAAATAGCGCAAGGTGTAGGCAATGAGGATATGCGCGAACGTAATGGTGGTATATCACTGTTGGTTATCGGCGGTGCTCTTTTTGCGGCAACATTTGCGATCGAAGCATTATTCTAAGAGGTAGATTATGAAAAAAATCAGCGCCTTTCTTATATGCAGTCTGCTGATGATTTTTGGATTTATGTTTTCTGTAAGTGTAAGTGCTGAAAGTACAACCGGAGGAGTAACAGCAACAGCTGTTACTCCAAGAGCGGTTGACAGCTCTGGAAATATAACCAATACATCAGAGAATGTAAATCACGTTGAATATGCGGATTCTACAAAAGCGGAAGTTACAACGACAGAAACCACCACAACTAAGCCTGCATATAATCAGGAAGAAATGAAAAAGGATCTTGAAGATCTCGGTAAGCAGATGAAATGATAATTTTTCCGTCATTTGATACTCTTAAAAGCACTGATACGGGATTATGGATTATCGGCGAGTTGCTTAATCAATTTCTTGATTTTATTATGCTTGCGCCGATTATCATAGTCGTATTTATTATTTTAATCATTTGTGTACTGATAATGATAAAACTTATGCTCCGTACATTTGAATTAGCTCTGTATTGCAGTGTATCGCCTGCGTTTTTTGCTTGCCTGTTAGGTGACGCAACAAAAGGTTATTTTAAGCGCTTTATTGACGGTTTTCTCAGTTCTGCACTATCGCTTGTCTATATGGGTATAATCTATATCGCCGGCTCTTACTGGTGTAAAGTTCTCACAATGAATAACGTTGGCGTTGATTCTCCTATGGATGTTTTAGTGTGGCTGTCGTCTGCAATACCAAAAGTATTAGTGGTGCTTGCTATGGGATTTTTAATCTTAAAGCCCCCGCTTGCATTGCGCCAACTTACAGGAGGATCTTAATGATAAAATGCAAAGTAACAAAAAAAAATTATGCAAGAACCCGGAACCATAATGGGTTTTTCAATAAGCCAGGCAGTAATGTTGATTGTAGGCTGTATAGCCGCAATCGGAACATTGCTTCTTCTATGGCTAATCATTAAATTGAACATTGATATAATCATGTGGATCATATTTTTGAAATTAGTTTTGTTTATTGGACTTGGTGTAGTACGTATTCAGGGCTTAACGGTATTACAATTTATTGCTTCGAATTCCACGAAAAAACGTCCATATGACAGCAAAGGAGTATTCAACGATGTCGATAATAGATAATTTATTTAGCGGTTCGGCAAAAAAGAACGTGCCGTTTGGTTATGACAAGCGAATTATTATGCCAAAATCGGCACAGGACACAATACCGTTCTATGAAGTGTACGATAACGGGCTATTCCTTACCGGTGTAAACACATTTACATTGATATTTGCATTTTCAAATATAGACTATTCTCTGCTCCGTGATAAGGAGCAGGAAGAAACCTATCAGCGTTATCAGCGTTTGTTAAATGCACTTCCGGTCGAAATCAACTTTCAGGAATTTATTATGAATTCCTCTGTTAATACCGCTAAGCTCCGAAGTATATTGATAAGCAAAAACGAAGAAATCTCTAGTGATATACTTGATGATTACAATAAAAATCTCGAAACATATATCACAAAGTCCGAAGACGCAACAAGCGAAAAAATAACCCTTGTTGCAATGTCATATACACCTAACGAAACTGTTGATAATGTAAACATACTGTTTCGTTACTATCGGGAAATGCAAAATTTCTATGCGGCTATGGGCAGTGAAACACGACAGCTAATGCCTGAAGAGGTGTTTGCTGTCCTTTATGAGTACTATCATCCTTTTGACAATACTGAATTTCTTTTGCCGAATGATATTTATTCACGTGGCGGATCCATAAAGGATTATATTGCACCATCAATGTTTGCATTCCGCCCTAAGGAACAATAATGCGTACATACACATTTTGCTGTGCTCAGCGGCAGATTGGGATATGCCGATTTTAACGAATTATATCAACGATGTTATTATCCCGAATAAAGTAGACGTAAATCTATGCTTTTTTCCCGTAACGACAAATAAGTTTATTTCCATTAATAAACAGTTGATTAAGTCGGGATTTAAAGCGTATATGCTCGAGCCTTCGGACAACTGGATGGCAACCAACGCAAATAACAATAACGTTTACAGCAACATTCTAAAAGCCTATATTATAAGTTGATTGTGCTACAGGTAGCACAATCCGGAAAGGAGAAATTATGATAGTAATTTATGCCGAAAAATACAGCCTCGGTCGGACAATAGCCGAGGCTTTAGGTGCATACAAAAAAACAGTGAATCCTAAAGAATCGTCTATTGCACACTGGGACTTAAATCTTAACGGTGAGCAAGCAATCCTTTGTCACGGTGCCGGTCACTTATGCGGTTTAGCTCCGGCTGAAGATTATGACGAACGTTATAAATTCTGGAGCTTCGATAATTACCCGATTATACCCGAACATTTTATTACAAGAGTAAAAGATAATAATTATTCCAGGCTTGCTTGTGATTATGTTAAGCAGTTCTTTGATAAGGCGGATCTGATAATCAATGCCACTGACGCAGACCGTGAAGGCGAATTGATTTTTGCATATTTATACGAAGTCTTGCATTGCACAGTACCATACAAAAGAGTGTGGATAACAGATTTAACGCCTTGTAAAATCAGAAAAGCATTTGCCAAGTTGCGGTCAGCTCAAGAGATGAAGCCGCTTGAAAATGCAGGACGCATACGATCCGCAACAGACTGGCTTGTGGGCATTAACACATCTGTTGCAGCTACATTGAAATTCGGCGGAGCTGACAATGTGTTCGCCTGCGGACGTGTAAAAATGCCGACACTTGCAATGATTGTTAAGCGTGAACGGGAAATAAGAAATTATATTAAAAAGCCGTTTTATAAAATAGTTGCCAATATCGAAGCAAATGACGGTGCAAAGTTTACTGCTGAAGCAGCAGATAAATACGATACCGAAACGGCGGCAAAGACTGCTATAGATGAAATTAAATCAAATACAGCAAAAGCGATTAAAGTCGAGGTGTCGCAAAAGCAGACAGCCGCTCCGCTTTTATATAACACTACACATTTGCTTGCAGATTTATCAAAGTGTACGGATCTCACAATTGATATGCTTACAAAGCTCGTTCAGAGCTTGTACGAAAACAGATTGATAACATATCCACGTACAAGCTCAGAGCATCTTACAGACGCAATGAAAGATGAAACGGTAAAGATAATAAAGCTACTGTTTGAAATGCCCGAATTTGCTAAATATGCTATTCCTGTTGACAAATTTGCACCCTGTACACGTCGGCATTATGATGACAGCAAAGTTGATTCGCACACCGCTATTACACCGACCGCTCTTGTGCCGAATGATTTAAGCGGTATGTCGGAAAATGAGCGCAAGGCATATACTTTACTTGCATTATCAATTATCCGTACCGTTTATCCGAAAGCAGTCACAGAAAACATCAAAGCTGTTTTTCAAATTGATAATCAGCTGTTTACAGCAATCGGAACGAATATAATCAATCCCGGTTGGTTTGCTGTTGATGCAACGCCGGAGGTAACCGGGTTGCCCGAAATCGTTAAGGATAACGATTATAAAGTTATCGGTTTCGATGTCAAAGAGGGACAAAACGAGCCGCCGAAATATTACACCGATGCGACATTGCTTACAGCAATGGAGCTTGCCGGAAATAATATCACAGACGAGCAGACATGGAGCTATATAAAACTGACAAAACGTGGTCTTGGTACAGCCGCCACACGTCAGGGCATAATTAAGGAACTATATGACAACAAAGTAAAATCTGATTATACCCGTATAGACAGAAATGTGTTCAATAAGAAACTTTCCGCATCCGAACTGCGCCTTTATATTCTTATTATGAAATCAATAGACAGCAAGCTCGGATATTGTTTCAAAAGCTTCAACGACCTCGCCGATGAGCTGAACATCAAGCGTGACACCGCAATGAAAATAGTCAGTAATCTTGTCAATCTGCACCTTGTCCGTAAACAACGTAAAATGCGTTACGACAACAGAAAAGTTTATGCGGATAATTCTTACAGCCTGAAGGTTATTAAACTTATCAAGAAAAGAAATAAGCCCGGCTTGCACTCCGGGCTTATCTCATTTAAAAACATTCTTAAGCACACTGATAATCCCACAATCGCAGAATTAAACAGCCTGCGTAATTATAATAACGCTATCGGCAGCATTTGTCAAGTGGGTAAATGTGTTTATTGCATTGTTTTTTTGAAAAACAGGGGTAGCCCCCCGAATTTAAGGTCTATACAATACCCAGTTATACTACCTTCAGAAAGAAAGAAGATTCTTTATATACGAATATGATACTGCTATATTAAAGATATATGCGGGACTTTTTCAGATTTTGTTTGTCCTTCCGGATTAAGTTTTCTGAATTTTTCGGTATCGGACTTGCAGGATTTATCGTTGTTATACCGCTTGTATAATGGATTTATAGCTTTTTTATTTCTGAAGGTTAATTTTAAGATATTTTTGACCATTTTAATTAAAGGAGTTTCGTCATGAATATTGATAAATTCAAAACTTTAGAAAACAAACTTTCAGCTGCTTATAAAAACAATAATTTGCTTTTCATTGCAAATATTAATACAGCTGATGATTATGAACTCTTGACAAATTTACAAAAAGAGGATATGATTATTATAGCTGAAAAATATCAGTATGATATTTACAGAAAAATCGGCATAGGAATAATTTCACCTAAAGATATGTCATTTAACAGCTGTGCTTTGAAGTGCGGTTTTTCTGCCTGTTATCTTCATTTTGCTCATTTGTAGCTGCTGACTTTTTACTTTGTGTTTTGCTCAGCTCTACAATATCATATTAAAACCGTTTACCTATCTTCTCTACCGCTTTCTTTACGCCTTCACCTCCCGCAACCAATATCAAGCCTATGAAAATTATCACGGTGATAATGAGATTAGCAGGTGACGCGCTTCTCTCTGCGGTGCCTGAAAGGTACGGACATATCCATATCACGACAAAGCTTTCGCTGACAACGCAAAGCCCCAAGGGTAGAACAAATAACAGAATATTTACCGAAAAGGCGGTTATAAGATTAGCCGATAGCTTTGATACACACAGCATAAAAAAGCCGCAGGCGAGCATAGAGAAAAACCGTATCAGGTATACCCGAATTATGTATTGCAATATTGTTTCGTTTGTTTGCATACCGTAAAGTGCCGTAATACTCTGTAAGGGTGCGTCTAAGAATGAGAGCTTGTAATTGTTCATTACGAAAACAAATTCGGGTAGCCATACCGCTACAAATACTATTGCAGAGATAACAAGAGTTATTACGCCGTCTATGGCAAAGCGCTTGATTCTGCCCTTTTCTGTAGTACGTAGGAGCTTTGTCAGTCCTCTCTGATTATCAAATGCTATCATAGGCGATATACACAGCACAAGGGCTATAGTAGCGAGTATACACATAAGGAAGTCGTCCTTATAGCCGTTTACCGACAAAAGACGGTTAAACCCTTCTTCAAAAACGAGCTGTAGGTTGCTATTTTTATCAGACTTAATAACCGACACACGGTCACATATCTTATTAAATGCATTCTCATAGTCAAGCTTTTTTGTAATATCGTTCAATTCCTTATTGTAGCTTTCATAATCCGATTCAGCGGGTGTCTGCGTCAATAATTCTTCATAGCGTAGCTTTATATTTTCAAATTCCAGCTTTTCATTTTCCAAAAACAACAGAGTTTCATCCGTCACTTCCCCGCCTATCTGTGCTACATAGCTGTCGTAGCGTTTTTGCTCGGAATCGTAGCCTGCACTCATATTCTGATAATTGCAGAACCCAATAACAGCGACAACAACAAGAACAAGCAATGCTTTTCCCGCTATTGCCGTTTTATATACCTCGTTTACAACAAAATTTGCCGAGAGCTTGCGTTTTACTGTAATATATGAAAAGATTTCCGATATTTTACCTGAAGCCGATATAGCGCGTCTTGAGCAATAAACCGCAAAATAAATAAGCAAAGCCATGATAAGAATTATTACTGTTGTAATTACACAGACGGTAAGAGCCGATACGGGCTTTCCAAAAATGTTTAAATGATAATATCTGTAAAATAACTGATGTGGACTTATAAAACAGCAGAAATTTATGTATTTTAATATGTTGTATGCCGATATATCACTTATAGAAGTATAAAGCCATATCGAACCCCCACTACAAACAGAGATAACAGCAAACGCCGCCGCAACATTTTTAAGGAAAGTACATATAATCATCATTACAACAACGACTATAAAAAAGGCTGATGTTTTGAATAAAAAGTGGATAACAAGATACTCTCCCACGGTCATATTTATATTGCATAGCGTAAACTGCGGGATTGACTGAATACATCTTGATAAATCGCCAAGCCCGAAGCGAATAGTACCTGTAAGCAATACCATACCGTATAACAACACAGCCGAAGTAACGGTAAGCAAAAAGCAGGCTATCAGCTTTGCTCCTGCACTGTGAATACGCCCTTTGGGAGTTTGTCTTATAACCGCCGCCATGCCTGTCATTTTGTCGCGACAGCATACAATAACCGTCAGCATAAGCACAAAAACAAGCATCATTAAATCGGTATCTGCGCTGTTTATATAGCGTTCTGTTCCGTAGTCGGGATAAAAGGACGGTTTATTTTCAATTACATTGTTGTATGCTGTGAAAATATCCTTGAAGCTAAGCTGTGTAAAGCTGTTTTCCTTAGAAAAAACCGATGGTTTTGAACGCTGTTCGGCTTCGCTTTTGATATTCCTGATTGTGGTATTGTAGTTTTTTACCCGATTTAATTTATCCTCATATTTCTTGTCCGGAAATATATTCTGTAGCACATTGTCTTTTATATATTTGTTTGCAATACTCTCTGCGACAGACAGCTTTTCCTCTTCCGATGTAGATAAATATACCTTGTTAATTTCACGAATACATTCATCGGGTACGCCAAGGACAGGCGTATATGTTGCCGAAAGAGCTAAATTCAGCAAAAACAGTGCTACAAACAATATTAACAGCACTTTGCTTTTTAACGCTTTGTAAAGCTCATACAGAGCTATTTTCATCTATAGCACCTCCTGCCGTGTTTTTCTCGGGAAAGTGCAACATATATGCGTTTTCGAGTGTCCGGCGTTCGTGCGGGAGAACACTGACAAGCTGTTCAACAGTTCCGTTTGCGGCAATTCTGCCCTGCTTCATAATTATTATTTCATCTGCAATAGTTTCAACATCAGATACTATATGTGTGCTTACAAGGACAATTTTGTCCTTTGCTGTTTTATGTATCATATCCCGTATGATAACTCTTTGCTTTGGGTCAAGACCTGCCGTCGGCTCATCAAGCAGAACAAGCTCGGGGCTTCCGAGTAGGGACTGTGCAACTAAAACTCTTTGCTTCATGCCGCCCGAAAAGCCTCCGATAGCTTTATCCATTACGTCATGCAGTTCAACTTCACTTAACAGATACTCGGTTTGCTCTCTTGCTACTGCTGTAGAAATTCCTTTGAGAGCTGATATATACATCATAAACCGTCTTGCGGTAAAGTTGTCATAAAGCGCCTGCTGTTGCGGCATATATCCGACCTTACGGCGAAATTTACTGCCAAGCTTAGTTATGTCTGTGCCGTTCCAGCAAAGCTGCGAGCCTAAGTCTGGTGCAAGGTTATCTGAAATAATGTTCATAAGCGTTGATTTTCCTGCGCCGTTGGGGCCTAAAAGTCCGTAAACCCCGTTTTTAAAGGTCATCTCAAAATCAAAAAGAGCCTGTTTTTTACCGTAATGTTTATTAAGATTTTTAATTTGAAGCATTTTTTACACCTCTACTTTTTAGCCTGAACATTTTCCGCATTTTTTACCGTAAAGGAAAACCTGTCCAGACTATCGCTTTGCCATATAAGCTTTATATCGCTGACCGTTAATTTTGCTGTACCAAACGGTTTATTTCTGAAATCCTTTGTGAGCCACTCGCTGTTATCTGTGTTGCCTGCATAAAAATATACACAATCGCCATATAGCAATACACTTGTTTTAGAAGCATTGGAGGTAAGATAACTACTCTCTATATCACCGGAAAACCTCGGTGAAAAACCAAGTGCATTTTTTAAGCTTTCGGGATAAGGGAAAAACAATATGCTGTTTTCTTCTGATATGTACAGATCTTCATCAAGAACTACATACAATACGCCTTCAAGAGTAACCTCTCCGCTTAATGTGATTTCTGTGTATACTGTTTGCGATATTCCCGGCTCGGTAGAATTTGTTTCCCGATTGTATTCGAGTGTTTCTTTAACGGACGAAACTGCAGAGGTGACGGTAAGCCCACTTTCTGTAACATCACCCGATTTCAGCAATTTTATCATTTTTTTGCTGTCCTGCGGCACTTCACCTTTGTAATTCATATTATCATCGAATTTATCAGGAGAAGTAAAACTGTCACAGTAAAAAGTATCATTAATTTTACGCACAGCGGCAAATGGTGCGTTCCATAGCTTTTTATTCTCGTCATAGGCAGCACCTTCCTTGACTATTTGCAGACCGTTTTCGTCAAGAATAAAATATCCGTCGCCATGATATATTTCTCCGACAAGACTTGTAACACTTTTCTCTTTGTTACTACTTTGAGAGCTTTCTGTTACATCTGAACAACTTGAGATTAACATAACCACCGCAATGGTCGCCACTATTAAAGCTATTCTACTTAATCCTTTTGCCATATCTTACTCCCCCAGAATATCCGATTTTGCTACCTTTTCTTTTGTTACTGTTTGTTCTTCGGCGTTATAGACGCTGATAATATAGCTGTCCTCGTACTCGGACAATACCTGTGCATAAAGCCCTTCGCCATAGCTTATATCATGCCTTGCGGGAGCTTCATCCTTTAAATTATAATAATACCACTGTGCATTATCGCATTGGAACAGATAATCGCCCAAAATGACAGTTTCGGACAATATCCTGTCGTTATGAATAACAATCGGTTCAGAGGTCTTCGGAGTTAACACTTCAATATTGCTGTCATTGTTATATGCATAGTAATCATCGCTAAGTCTGACAGCAGGCGGCTCGGACGGCATAGTGTTTTCACTATACTTTCCTGTCTTAATGTCGTACACCGAGCTGTTGAAATAAAATTTGTTGTCATAGACACCTAAAATCTTTGTTTTATTGTTTTCCGTTGCACCAAAATCGGTAAATTTTCCGGTTTCTATGTCAAGCACTCCGAAATGATTGGTATTATCGCCTGTAATCGCTCCTTTTTCGTCATAAGCAGACTGATAAGGGAAAAACAGCAGGGTGTTGTTTTTAAGTACGCTTGTGCTTATCCAGTCGCAGGAAAAGCCTTCTATTTTGCATACTTCCTTTTCGGAAGTACCAAGCGGGTCTGATGAGTGAAGTACCGCGGATTCTACTGCTTTTCCGTCTTTGGTTTCGTATCTATCCTCGAACCAGTAAAGCTTTTCGTTATACAAAAAAGGCAAGGTTTGTTTGCCGTAAGCAAGGCACGGAAGTCCGTCCTCTGTAACAGCATTTGAGTGGTCACAGTTTGACTGACCGCATAGCGCAATTGTACTCATATCAGAATACTGTAAAAAGCTTAGTACTGCGTTTTCGGTAACTATCAACTCGCCGTCATTATATATTGTTCCGTATACTCGCATATATCTCGCCTGATCATCTGTTTTTGTATCCGAGCAGGCGGAAAAAGTGGACGCAAATGTAGCAATCAGTATTGCAGTGCCTATAAGCTTTAATTTCCTGTTCATAATATTGCCCTTTCATAAGTTGTATTTATGTTTTTATTTTATTATCTGTGTCAAAAACATAAGCAGTAATTATATTTTACACGCAGGAGCATCTTTCGTTTTTTTCCTTTTTTGTCTTATAGATACATTTATAACACGTCATGTTGTGCCACCGTACGTGCAGTCGCTAAACAAAAGTTAATATGTGTAGCTGACTGCCCAGAATGGTTTGTATGTACCAGAAGTGCAATTTATAGATATATCTACAAACTGTATTTTGTATCCTGCTGCTTTTTCAGCATCAGTCAATGCTACTGTTTTTGTCATTTTTTCAAGTCTGGAATATTCGCCGTTACCGTTAGTCTTATTCTTTATGACAGTTTCTCCATTTTTTGTAGGAATTATTAATTCACAAACCACTGAAACTCTTTTTTCGCCGTTTGGAACCTCCGTCCCACCGTCGAATACATATTTTGCAGTTGCTGTTTGTTTACTTTGATTAATAGTGTATGACATGACTACGCATGATGTTGGTCCCATAGGAACCAACTTGTAGTTTGATGCTGCTTTGTAAGTGACAGGTGATAATGCGTTTCCTGGTAACACCATAGCAAATGCCGATGAAATTACAGCTGTTGTTGCTATAGTTGCTTTTATTATGTTTTTGATTATCATCATATTATACCTCTTTCTTTTTCCCAAGCTCACATATATTATCCACCGATACAACAGTACCGATTAATCCGCTCATACCGCCTCTTTCTGTGGATATATAAGTAATCTCTGAAAATGTTATTGTGGCCTCTTTATAATACACATCCTCTGAAAATGTATCGGAACTTAAAAAGTCGCAATCCTTTAAATAACCGATATTTATAACACCATCGCTTGTTGTAATCGCAAACTGCGGATTGCCCCAGCTGTAATTATAGAACATAGCACAGCTACTCCCTTTATATTGAGCGTCAACATCAAAAAGGAACGGCACAGCCTCATGGTATTCCTTAGAATAAGGCATAAACAGTATTCTGCTTTCGCCATCATGCTCCGAATTCTCTATATTGTAGCGTTCGGCAAGCAGTATACCCGTAAAGGTTACTTCACCCGTCAGAGTTATTTTTGCGTCCATTACATCATAGCCTATGCCAATATCTTTTTTTAGCGTTTCGCTATACATTACGCGAGGTGCTACGCTGATGTAGCACGAGTCTACTATCAGACCCTTACTGCCGATGCTGTCGCCTTCATGTACTATTATTTTATCCTTGCTTACCACGGGTCCTTTTTGAGAGCCTATACATTTCATTTCGTTCAAATCGTAATCATCTGGATTTCTTATGCTGTTGTTGTCAAACGGTTCATATTCATAACCGCCCATTGAACCACGGATAATATATGAACCTGCCGCATTGGGATCGGCTTCAAGGTCGGCAAGCTTTACAAATTCGCCGTTGCCGAGGTACATTTCATTTTCGGGGTCTTCGGTATAGAATTCCGGCAATTCCTCCACAGGTTCTTCGATAGATGTATCGCCTTTATTAATATCCTCTATGAGTTTTATGTATTGTAATGCGTCCTCACAATATTCTACCGATTTAATACTATTGTCTGTGTTTAATATAATTCTATAGCCTTGTTTGGTTTTCTCATCTGCATAAACATATACATTATCTCCGCTGTCTGTGGTAAAGGTTTTGAATTTGTTGATTTCTATTTGCTGAATCGGTTTTTTGTCGTTATCTTTAATTGAAATAAAGCATATAAACGGCTCATCGGAACCCGATTTATATCCGTAAAGCTCCACGGTGTTATTATTGTTATCGGTAAGCGTTTTTACAAGCTCACTACCTTCGGGTGCTGTTATACTCCCGGTTTTTGAAGTATCGGTAACAGTATCGATACTGCTTTGTAAGGACGTTGTATTATCATCTGCCGCTATACTACTGTTTTGTTCGGGCTGAGAACAGCCTGTTAAAGCTACTGTGACCGATAAAGCCATAACCAACAATATTAATCTTAATCTGTCATTCATATTAAGCTCCTTTATGCATATAATCGAGTCGAGGATATCTTTTGGCAAAATTCTTGTATGTGAAAACCTGTTTGTTTATTTGGCAATGTCCTGAATAATTTGACGATCCAGCTTCTAATAAGCTGGAATTAGATCCGCACCCGTTAGCATCATAAACTGTAATTGTTGTATCAGTTTTTCCCGCTAAAACTATAGAGTGGTTATTATTGTTTGATGTTCTTACTCTCAAATGCGTGCCCACCGGTAAATCGGAAATCATAATTTTCAAGTTTCTTGCGGTTAGGAATAAATAATCATTGTTGTCGCTTCCCCAACCAAAATCATTACATTTTGATTCAGATAAATTTTTAGTAAATACACCTTTATACACAAATGCTGCAAACCCATAGCATTGATAACAACCGTCAAAACATCCACATGTTGCAGTTGATGCCTCAGGACTGATAACACTATGTGCTGAACAAGATGATTTACCATTTACAAAATACTCGCCTGCAGTAAGATTAACATTTTTAGAACCATCAACATAATAGCAGTAATCAATGTTGCCATTATTATATTTGATTTTAGGGGTGTAGCTTGTAAAATGTGTTGCGGCACTGGCCGATGATGCAACCGCTATAGAGATCGCCGCAATTATTGACAATGATGAGATGGTTATAAATATTCTTTTTGCTTTATGTATGAACTTAAGCTTCATTTGATAATTTCCTTTCATTTTAACTCGGAATAAAGCCCGATGTAAGCATAGCTTTTCATCGGCTGTGACGAAGAAATCTTGCCGCAGGAGCGTTAGCTCCTCAGCTTTTCTGTAAGGCAGTAATTCACCTACGATAGTCTGAATGGAACATGCCGCCTATAAAGGCGGGGAACATTGCGGCATTAGGTTACAACTTGATACATCATAAAAATCAATTATCTGTATCAATTTTTAACATAACTTCAAAAATTTATATATATTTGTTTTTTCGCCAATCCTTTCATCAATATATTATAACTCAGGAAATACTGCCTTATAAATTGTATAATTTTCAGATTTTCCTTATGACTGTAAAACATCTCCTCCTTCATTATTACTATCACACTTTCGCACCTTGCATTATCGTAACATCTGCCACCTCCACTGTCCATTCTTTGTAGCCCTGAGCAAAACGCCGCAAACGTAGAAAAGAAGCGGATTTGCAGGACACAAAAAATAATTTTATCACTAAAAATATATAGAAACAGCCAACCAACTTTGGTATAATTAAATTGTACGAAAACCACACGAAAGGGGCTGGCTGTTATCTATCGCCAAGAAATTTTACAGGACATCACATTGTTCACATCTGCACCGAAAGCACAATTCTATGAGAAGCTTTTTCTTAATCTCGCCTATCTCATTTTCCCGAAGCTGCCGCAAAAACAGGGAGAATCGGTTTTTCAAAAAGAGCAAGGTTTTGCACTTTTATTGTTATAAAATGCGAATGTTTTTCCTGTATCACAGATTTAGTGGACTATCTCAATAACAATCTGATAATCGCACATTACTGCGGTTTCAATATCATGAAACCATTGCCGTCCTACTGGACTTTCGACCGTTTCATCAGAAATCTTGATAACGCTCTGCTTAAAAAGCTTATGCAGTCTCAAGTGCTGAAGTTGTCCAAAATGGGTATTATCGACACTTCATTCATAGCTCTCGACTCTACTCCCATAAGTGCAAATACTAAGCAGAATAACCCAAAATCTTTCGCTAAAAACAAGTTTGCAAAAGGCAATCAGCCTAAGTCTGACGAAGACTGCGGTTTGGGTGTTCATACCGCTTCAAATCAGCATAACGAGCGTAATTTTGAATACTATTGGGGTTACAAGAATCATATTCTAGTTGACTGCATTACAGGCTTACCAATCTTTGAAATGACAACTACTGCCGATGTTGCCGACAGCACTGTCGTTCTTGATATTCTAAGCCAAACCAATGATTTTCTTTCAATTGAGGAATGCACATTTTTTGCTGATAAAGGTTACGATGTTAAGGCAATTTACAATGCCGTCAAAGATATTTATCACGGCGAATGCTTTATTCCCATCAACAAGCGTAACACTAAAAATCCGAAGAAGCTTTCAACAGGTCATCCGATTTGTGAAGCCGGTCTCGCTATGCACAAAGACGGCAAATTCTCTGACAATGGCAGAACTCGCCAAAAATACTGCTGTCCGTTCAAACGTTCAAAATCAGGCTGTTGTCCATGCAATCACAAGAATTGGAACAATGGCAAAAAAACTCGCGGTTGTACTAAATATGTCACGCTTCCCGATGATTACTGACTTTCCATTGACCGTGAATGTGTTTCGTTCAAGAAGATTTATGCACTCAGAACAGAGGCTGAGCGTTACAACTCTCGTTTCAAGCAGACCGGTCAGGAACGTCTTTGGGTGCATAGCTTTAATGCTGCACAAAACCTTAATTCTGTTGCTCATATTGCTTTGCTCGCTGTCGCTCACGCAACTGTTGTCACTAAATTCGAAAGCTCTTATCGCAGTCTTAAATCCGTTAAGTGTATTGCTTGGCGAGTTGTTTTGAATATTTCTGCCGGATTTCAGCTCTGTTCGGCTGATGTCAGCTTTGCTGTGCCGTTTTTCTGCTTTTTTATTTGATACTTGCCTATTTTGCGACTTCTGTTAGTTTTTGTTTCATGTTTTGCTCATCTCTATAAAAACGATAATTTTTTCAGAACACTAAATTTAAAGCGATTCCGTTTTTCTTTGTTTCAAATTCACAAAACGCTTTACAACAATGAGAACAATAGTGTGAGCAAAAATGTCCATTTTTTCGATCTTTTATATTGACCTTGCTTTTTTTGGATATGCCGAATATTCCCTTTTTGCATTTTTATTCAGAGTACCACTCGATAATTGCACACGGTACACTTCCTGTGGCAGAAATAACAATCATTCCGCTTTCCATTTCATTGTTGCAGTAAGGACATACCAACCTAATCACCTTTCTAATCATTAATGCTATATCAAATATCAGTTTTAGACATCTTTTGTTTTTCTTTCAAAACCTTTATCATTGTAGTCATATCATTATTTCCTATTATAAAGGGCAGTACGCTTGCGGTTGCATAACAGATATTAACAATGGAAAAATAAAAATTAATGAAATTGCTAACAAGTAATAGTGAAACTCCAATCAAGAAGACATTGCCAACCGCTCCACTCAAAAAGAAAATAACAAGTTCGTGTTTTTCCATTTCGAGAAGGGACTCTTTTTTTATTTCAACATAGCCGTGAAACACAACGGGAGATATGTAAAGTTTGGCTATTTTGATTCTCATAAAATTTGCACCTATATAGATACCATCTACCGGTTTTTTGAAAATAAGGGATGCTATATAATAGAAAATTTCATGGTATATTCAATACTAGAAAAATGAAAAGAAGTGAAAAATGATAAAAGCGCAAACAGAAAATCGGTTATATATAGTTACTCCTTTTTACAATATGATCACTATTTCTTTTATTTCTCCGTACATTCGCTTTGTCCTTGTGTAATTGTCCGCTTCACAAAACAAAAAATTGCACAAACACTCACCCGCATTTTTGTCAATTCTGTATACTATACAACATTACATCAATTGAATTGACAAAACTGTAAAAGTGTTGTATAATAGAGTAAATAAAAAAACACCACACACAGGCTGTATAGTTCCTGCAAGAACGATACAGCCCCTCATCAGCTCGATGCGAAACCATCTGACTGACTTAGTGCAATAGTGCCTTTAGTGTGCTTTATTATAGCACATTTAATACAATTTTGCAAGAGCTTTCAGAAGTTTACCAGACGCTGGAGGCTCTTGTGTTTTTAATCTGATATACAAGGCGTAAATCCGCAGTGTATATCCCCACCTGCCGCATATCAAAGGCAGTACAAATTGAATGCCGACCATCGTCAGAGATGACCTACAGCCGAGATAACTACGCATTAGTTCTGAGAACATCGCGTGAGTAACACGGGAGAGGAACAGTAAACACCGATTTACTGCAAACCACCGACTAACAGTCACAGTTCAGAAACGCCGCACATTCTGCGGAGCGAGTATACATACTGTACTACTGATACAGTTGAGCTACATCGGACTGGGTAGGTGTTAAGCTACGGAGAGATGCGAGAGCGTTAATCGAAACTATGAGTCGGAACACAAAATGTATATTATCACAGTGGAGCAGTTGCACCTGCTCTGCTGTGTGATATATGATTTTATTTACAGCTTTAAGGACACTGGTGTACAGTATCCCTAAAAGTGTAACTAATGTAAATTGGCACGCCAAGAGGGATTCGAACCCCCGACCCTCTGGTTCGTAGCCAGATACTCTATCCAGCTGAGCTATTGGCGCATATCTTGTAAATTTACTAATATATTTTAGCACATCGAAAGGAGTTTGTCAAGGGGTTTTATAAAATTTTTATAAAAAACGGGGGCGGTCTGTTCGTATCCGCTCCCGTTAAATATTCATCTTATGTTACTTTGTCGCTTTATCGAGTGCCTGAGAGATATCCGCAATAATATCGTTTATATCCTCAATGCCGATAGTAAGTCTTACTGTACCCTCGCTTATTCCTGCGGCTACAAGCTGTTCGGGCGACAGCTGGCTGTGCGTTGTTGAAGCGGGGTGGATAACCTGACTTCTTACATCGCCGACGTTTGCAACTATCTGTAAAAGCTCAAGGCTGTTCATGAACTTCTCGCCTGCGGGCTTGCCGCCCTTGATAACGAATGTGAACACACCGCCTGCGCCCTTGGGACAATACTTTTTGCAAAGCTCGTAATACTTGTTTGAGGGCAGTGCAGGATAATTTACCTTTTCAACGGCAGGGTGGGCTTCAAGGAATTTTGCTACCGCAAGTGCGTTTTCGCAATGGCGCTGCATACGCAGAGCAAGCGTTTCCATACCTGTAAGGCAGGTATGAGCCGCAGACGCAGAAAGGCAAGCGCCGATATCTCTTGTGATAAGCGCACGCAGTCTTGATATGAATGCCATTTCTCCGAGGTCGGCAAACACTACGCCGTGATAGGATACGTCAGGCTCGTTGAAAAGCGGGAATCTGGGGTTGCCCTTGAAAGTGAACTTTCCGCTGTCTACTACAACGCCTGCCATTACACTGCCGTGACCGCCTAAAAACTTTGTTGCGGAGTGGATAACAAGGTCTGCGCCCCACTCTATGGGCTTGCAAAGATAGGGAGTTGTAAATGTGCTGTCAACAACGAAAGGTATTCCGTGTTTGTGCGCTATTTTACCGATTTCTTCGATATCGGCAACGTTTGCGTTAGGGTTACCGATAAGCTCGGTGAAAAACAGCTTTGTTTTGTCGGTCACGGCATTTTCCCAGGCGGAAAGATCATCTGGGTCAACAAACTTTACCGTGATGCCCATTCTCTTTAACGTGATACCGAGCAGGTTTATCGCACCGCCGTAGATATTTATCGATGAAACCAGCTCGTCGCCCTCGCTGCAAAGATTTATTATAGTGTTGAATATAGCGGCGTGACCTGATGCAAACGACAGTGCTGCAACACCGCCGTCCATAGCCGCCACCTTACGTTCAAGTATCTCGCAGGTGGGATTCTGTAGTCTTGAGTAGATGTTGCCGGGCTCTTTAAGCTCAAAAAGTGTTCTTGCATGGTTTGCGTCCTTGAACACATAAGCGTTTGTTTCGTACAGGGGCGGAGTTACCGACATTGTAGCTTCGTCAGTTTCATAGCCTGCGTGAACCGCAAGCGTTTCTATTGAATACTTTTTCATCTTAAATCTTCCTTTGACTTTCAATTACCCTGAAATCTACAGGGTTTAAGGTAATTCTACCACATTTTTCTTTGTTTGTCTATAGAAATATTCTATCGGCAGTCCTTATCGCTCAGCCACAATATTGACACCGATTATTCCTCCGATACAGCCGCATAGCGCAGATGTAAGCAGCTTTGAGATCACTGCCGTACCCGAAAAACCTCCCGATAAGATCGCTCCGATAAAACACAGCGCAAATATTGTAACACCGCCAAGCGTTCCCCACGCAAAGCCGTTTTTACCTCTTCCGCCACCCCAGAACATTCCGCATACGCCCGATGCCGCACCGAGCGATATGTATCCGAATGTGATATCCGCGCCCTCGGGAGCATCGGCAATATTAAATAAAAATGCACTGATAACGGTAAAAACCGCCGCTGTCACTGTTCCGGCTACAGCTCCTTTTATAAAAGGTCTGAACTTTTTTATCGCCGACTTGTAACTTCTGCGTCTTACCATACCGCTACCTGCTTTCGTTTTTAGTACAGATATATGACGGCAGAGAAGGTTTTATTACTTTGTCCGTATGCGTAAAGGCGCATTGCCGTACCCTATTCCGTATATCTGCTGTCATTTTGCATAATCGAACCGCAAATTTGCAAGAAAACATTTTGCAAGTTTCATTTAAAAATCTTGCAAAAACATATTGACAACATCGATAAGCCGTGATATAATAACAACTGTAGTCAAAACGACTGCAGGCAATTACGAAACAAAGCTGTTTCAGATGACAGTCAAATTGAAACTAAAGCTTCATTTTACTGCAAATATCCCTTAAATTTACGGCAAAATCACAAAATACCGCAAATTTACGGCATAAATCATCTGTTGCCTGCTGTTTTTATCCCCAAATATGAAATTTGACGGATTTAAAACGCTCAAAACACAAAAAACAAAACCTATACCGAACAGGAGTGAGCTTATGCTGGAAAAAGAAGGTCAGGTCAGAATACCCGCCGGATGTGCTATTTCAGGCTTTATAAGCAGGGACGGCAACAGAATATGCGGTGACAAGATAGTAAAGTCGATATCATATATGCACGACAGATCTAACGGTCTGGGAGGCGGTTTCGCAGGATACGGCATTTATCCCGAATACAAGGATCAGTACGCGTTCCACATTTTCTATGACTCGAACGAGGCAAGAGTTGAAACCGAGCGTTTCCTCGACAAGCATTTTGATGTTGTAAACCTTTCTCGTATTCCTACCAGAAAGCACCCCAACATCACAAACGAGCCGCTCATCTGGAGATATTTCGTAAATCCTCTGCCGACAAAGCTCACAGAAAGCCAGCTTGACGAGAGAGAGTTCGTTGCGCAGTGCGTTATCAACATAAACGACAAGATAAACGGTTCTTACGTTTTCTCAAGCGGCAAGAACATGGGCGTATTCAAGGCTGTCGGATACCCGGAAGATGTCGGAGAGTTCTACAGACTTGAAGAGTACGCAGGTTATGCATGGACGGCGCACGGCAGATATCCTACCAACACACCCGGCTGGTGGGGCGGCGCTCATCCGTTCGCACTGCTGGATTATACCATTGTACATAACGGTGAGATATCTTCCTATGACGCTAACAGAAGATACATCGAAATGTACGGCTACAAGTGCAACCTGCTGACAGATACAGAGGTCATAACATATATAATAGACTTCCTCAACAGAAAGCAGAAGCTGTGTCTTGAAGATATAGCAAAGATAATTGCCGCTCCGTTCTGGAGCGAGATAGACTCGGATAAGTACAGTGAGAGCGAAAGACAGAAGCTGAAATATTTCAGAAACGTATTCTCAAGCCTTCTGATAACAGGTCCGTTCTCGATAATTCTCGGCTTTGACGGCGGTCTTATGGCGCTCAACGACAGACTTAAGCTCCGTTCAATGGTAGCCGCAGAAAAGGGCGATATGGTTTACCTTGCAAGTGAGGAATGTGCGATAAGAGCTATATGCCCCGTTGTTGACCGTATCTGGTCACCCAGAGGCGGCGAGCCTATCATCGTTAAGCTGAACGAGAAGAAGTAAGAAAGGGAGCGGTAACAGTGGCACTTAATTATTTTCAGCCTTTATTTGATGTTATAAGAGATAAGGACCGTTGCATAAAATGTCAGGCGTGTGCAAGGCAGTGCGCAAACGAGGTACACAGATATGACAGCGATCTCGATATGATGATCTCGGACAGCCAGCAGTGCGTTGACTGCCAGAGATGTGTATGTATCTGTCCTACAGGTGCATTGAAGATAGTAGATAACCCCAACAAGTTCAGAAACAACTCCAACTGGAGCCAGCAGATAATGACGGAGGTCTACAAGCAGGCAGAAACAGGCGGCGTTCTTCTTTCCGCAATGGGCAACCCGAAGGAGTATCCTGTTTACTGGGATAAGATACTGCTCAACGCTTCTCAGGTAACAAACCCGCCTATCGACCCTCTGCGTGAGCCTATGGAAACAAAGGTCTTCCTCGGAAAGAAGCCGAAAAACGTTTCGTTCAACGAGGACGGCAGTGTAAAGACGGAAACAACACCTACACTTGAGCTTTCAACGCCTATTATGTTCTCGGCTATGTCATACGGCTCTATCAGCCGTAACGCTCATGAGAGCCTTGCAAGAGCAGCTACAGAGCTCGGCATATTCTACAACACAGGTGAGGGTGGTCTGCACAAGGACTTCTATCAGTACGGACCTAACACGATAGTACAGGTCGCATCGGGACGTTTCGGCGTATTCAAGGATTATCTTGAAACAGGTGCGGCAATAGAAATAAAGATGGGACAGGGTGCAAAGCCCGGTATCGGCGGTCACCTTCCCGGAGCAAAGATCCTCGAGGACGTTTCAAGAACGAGAATGATCCCCATGGGAACAGACGCAATATCACCTGCTCCCCACCACGATATATATTCGATAGAGGACTTACGTCAGCTTGTTCTTTCACTGAAAGAGGCTACAGAGTACAAAAAGCCGGTCATCGTAAAGATCGCCGCCGTGCATAACGTTGCCGCTATCGC
>ERZ780083.172-NODE-172-length-24518-cov-13.426767_pt1 | contig 24518 bp, 26 predicted proteins | sample MGYA00511838_ERZ780083 | MGnify/ENA primary metagenome ERZ780083 (study PRJEB29588, sample SAMEA2152602) | human gut metagenome | biome: human gut; feature: human-associated habitat; material: faeces | place: Denmark | collected 2008/2010 ...
GCGGCGTTTTCCCGTCGACCCAGATGTGCGGTTCCGTATTGCGAAGATTCGGATTCGTGCTGCGGCAGCTTCTGCTGATGACATCCCCAATTTTCATCCGAACACTGTCAATTTCGCCTTTCGTAGGATTCAGAATCGAAACCGTCAGGTATGGGTACTGATTTGCAACGATGTCTTTTGTGAACCGTGCTTTGACCCGCAGATCGCCAAGACTGCCATAGCAGCATTCGCCAATGAATTGCGGATCATGGATCACGCGCCCATCCCCATAGATTTTTCTCAGTTCGTCCAGAAAGAAATTTGTCATGCTGCCTCCTTCCTGCTATCCTGTTTCCAGAACATTGCGTCAATGTCCGCAAACGTCTGGCTGCGGTTGAATTTCTCTGTGACCTTGCCGGGGACGATTTGCAGACGCATCATTTTTTGCCACAGATCCGGATGATGGTCGTACAAATGTCGCAGCTCGGACAGCTTGGCATTCGGGCAAAACCAGCAGCCGCCGCGGTCGGTAAACTCGTACACAGGGGAAAGCAGTCCTGCTTGTTTGCAGAGCTGCTTCGCGTCATCCTCGGTGTATCCGTATTTCTCCAGCAGCGACACCTGATTGCCGCCTAGCCGTGCCAGACGCTGTGGTTCGTCCTTTGCAATGCCAATGTACTGCACGGTATCTGACGGCAGTGTTTTCTGATACTGCCGGATCGGGTGCATTTTGCAGTCGCGCTGGACATAGCATTTCCCGCACACAGGAAAGGAGCGGATCATACCTTTCTTCGGCCCGCGTGTGACCTTTCCCATAAAAACAGAGGTATAGGTTTTCTCGCTTCGAAGCACACGGACAGGTACGCCCAGTTTTTCAAGGGCGGGAATCGCTGCCTGATAGATAAACGCCTGATGTTCCGGCACTTCGCCTGAGGTGCTATTATCAAACATGACCTCACAGTACACCGCTTCGTCCAACAGTTCGCCATGCTCTAAGGCCAATAAAATCGTCGCAATGCTGTCTTTTCCAAAGGAACAGGAGGCGACGTGCTTTGGACTCATGTGCGCTCATTCTCCAGTTCTGCGCACGCCATCCGCAGCTTCTCTGTCTTGTCCGTCTGCTCCCATGCGGCCTGCGGGTGCATGAAATGGCAGTTGTTGCAGACTTCTGCGAAGAACGGCTTGTCCAGATCCAGCGCGCGGATCATGCCAGTCGGAGTGAAATCAAAGACACGGCGGACAGCTTCGGTCAGGAATGCGTCGTCATAGTATCCGCTCTCCTGCGTGTCGATCTCGACGGCAACCGGCTTTGCCTGCCCAATGGCATAGGCAAGGCTGACCGTACACATATCGGCAAGACCGGCTGCGACGATGTTCTTTGCCACATACCGAGCCATATATGCGCCGCTGCGGTCGACCTTCGTGCCGTCCTTTCCGGAAAGCGCACCGCCGCCGTGGGGTACAAGCCCGCCGTAGGTGTCAACCATCAGCTTACGGCCGGTGAGACCGGTATCTGCTTCAAAGCCGCCCAGCACAAATCTGCCGGATGGATTGATGAAGATTTTTGTATTCTCATCGATGCGCACGTCATGGCAGGCGCGGGCAATGACCAGCCTGCGGAGTTCCTCGCGCAGTTCGGCAGGGTCTTTGTCTGCATCATGCTGGCAGGAGATCACGATGGTGTCCACGCGCTCCGGAACACCAAACGCATACTGCACGGACACCTGCGCTTTTCCGTCTGGCCCCATTCCTGAAATCAGCTTTTCCTCCCGGCAGGTGGTGAGCAGGCTCGTGATGCGGTTCGCCAGCACGACCGGCGCGGGCAGCAGTTCCACCGTTTCCCAGCAGGCGTAGCCGTACATGATGCCCTGATCGCCTGCGCCTAGCGTATCCCCATCGACTGCACCTGCAATATCGGGGCTTTGCGTATGCAGACGCACCTCTACATGATAATTACAGTCGTATCCGGCATTCCGAACAGTCTGCCGCACGATGGCTTCCACGTCGGGGCATGCCGTTGTGCGGAGTTCTCCGGCCACAAGAATTTTGCCCGCCGTCGCCAGCACTTCACAGGCGACACGGGCATTTGGATCTTCTTTGAGGCAGGCGTCCAGAACGTTGTCCGCAATCGTGTCGCAGAGCTTGTCCGGGTGACCTGCTGTGACGGACTCTGCCGTCAGGATGTATTTATCTTTCATGCGTCGATTTTCCTTTCTTCGGCTGATTGATCACCTTTCCATGCTGCATGACGAACAGCTTTTCGCGGGAGTACAGGCGCGTATAGGTCTGTATCTGCTTGTCGGTCAAAGAACAAAAGTCCTCGCCGCTGCCTTGGGCGAGGAAGAACGTGCCGTGGATAATGTCATACGGTATGCCATTGCGATTCCGCAGGAAGCGGTTTTCCGGCAGGCCGAGGAGCTTGGCTTCTTCGTTGCAGACCAGCAGGACATTCGGATCATCAAACGGTTCGACGGCCTGAATGAAACCACCCACAATAGCCTGCATGCTCGCCAAGCTGCCGTCGATCTCCTTGACATACGGATCTTTGGTGGGTTCGACGACCAGAATGCGCATGGGATCATCGCTCATAGTTATCCTTCTCCTTTCCGCGGCGGTTGTGATTGTAGTCGCCAATATCTGTGATCGTCACATATTCCCCAATTAGGCACAGGGCTTCGCCATAGCTGTGGCACTCGCCGCTGAAAATACGGTGTGTGAGTTCCTTTGCCTGATCCCGCAGACCAGCTTCGCGCAGCGTCCTCGCCGCAATGCCGACAAGGTTAAAAATATTGCCGTCCTGCCCAATGAGCGGGCAGGACGGCTTTTCAACGCCCAATTCAGATTTCTCTAAAAAACCACCCAGACGGTTCGGCACATAATCACTGAGCCATGTCCCGCCAATCGTTCCGTATGTGGTAAGTCTCCACATGGCGAGTTTGCCGACATCAAGATCAACACCTTCAAAGTCAAACAGCATGTTGGTGTGACCGTCGTACTCAAACAGAGATGCCCGTTCAAACCGGCTGCCATTGCGCAGGATTCCGGCATCCGTGAGCATTTCGTTGATCCCTTCCAACCATTCCTGCGGATCGCCGCCGCAGCCTTGCAAGATCAGCCCTTCTCGGTCGCTCATTTTGCGAAGATCACCGACCTGAATTCTCCGGATGGCGTTATCGCTCATGGCTGGCCTCCTTCCGCTGCGGCGGCTTGGTCTGCACTTTCTTTGGATACGGTTCCATGCCGCATTCCTTGAGGCAGTTTTTGAACGCATACTTGAGACAGCCGACCGGCAGACCGTTCTGCTCGTAGCCCGCCTTGATACCGAGATAGTAGTCTCTTGGCGGCAGGGACGGTTTCAGGTGCAGCTCTGGGTTCATAATATAAGCCATGACCGGGACGCGCTGCCCGTCAAACGTCCGCACCTCCAGCGTCTGCTTGATGTACAGACGCGGATAGCCTTCGTAGCGGTCGAGGGATGCTTCGCATTTATCAGTCAGCTCCCACAAAAGGCCGTAGACACAAGCACCTTCCTTGGGTTCGACCGTCGCAACGCCGCTGCCGCGAAAGCGCAGGTCATAATTGTCCAGCACAGCCTGTCCGTAGACGGTCGCATCCGGGCAGCGGTACTGCATCTGGTCCAGATTGATATTGCTGCCATAGGCAAAATACAGCGATTTCTCCATCATCATTCCTCCAGCAGCTCCAGCGCACCGATCTCACCCAGCACATGAATGAGCGCGGCTGCGCGTTCTTCCGTGCTGCCCTCCGGCAGCTCGCAGGGCTGCTCCGTCATGCGGCGGATCGTGTTCTGCATATAACGGATATATCCTTCCGTGCCGTCGAACGTGCCTGCATCAAAATGTAAGGCACGGAGCTGGGCTAAAATTTCGATGGGCGTACCCTCGTATGTAGATTCTTCAATACAAATTCTCATTCGGTCACCTCTCCTGTTCCTGTTGAGATGTTCGGTTTTTGTGACTGCTTGCATAGCAGTCCTTGTCATATCGCCAAGCGCGGTTATGAAAAGCTTTTCATAACCGCGCTTATCGTTATCCCGACGAAATGAAAAGTAAGCGAGGACTTTCCTTGTAAACAGGAGCAGCCCTCGCAAATTTCTTTTCATAACGCTTATGGACTCAATGATTTCAGCCAATCCATTAACTTACTGTCAGATTGCCATGTGCCCTGCTTAGGAACAGGCGTTGGATATGCTTGTTCCAAAGCCTTCCTTTTCATCTCGGTGTCAGCACGTGCATATGTTTCCGTCGTCTTAATATCAACATGACCCAGAATATCGCGTATATAGACGATATTGACACCAGACTGGAGGAGGTGCATAGCTTTTGTATGCCGCAAAATATGTGGTGTGATTTTTTTATGGCCATCAGGTGCATACTTCTGCAAAATATAGGTAATCCCTGCACGAGTAAAAGATTTTCCTTGTGAATTCAAAATTAGCTGTTGAGTTCGTTTTTCTGGGCTGGATAAGTTTTGCCTTTGGATATAACTTTTAAGCAGATCCGCTGTTTTTGCTGAAAGCGGTACCTCTCGGGATTTATTCCCTTTCCCCGTAAGTTGTACACGCGCATACCGTCCGAAATGTATGTCTCCAACGGTCAGATCCAGAAGTTCAGAAACTCTTGCCCCTGTGTCATAGAGCAGACAGAGTATAAGCAAATCTCGAAACCCTTTTTCGGTACAAGGATTTGGTTTCTCTAACATTTCCTTGATTTCCTCATATGAAAGGTACTGTAAGACTGGCGTTGGACACTTTTTTGTGGGAATTTGGAGGATTCTTTCGCAGGCGTAAATATAGCGTGGATTTTCTCTACGGGTAAACTTAAAAAAGGCTTTTATGGCGGACAAGCGTTGATTTCGCGTTGAGGCAGAATTCTTCTGTTTCTCACAGAGCCAATTCAGGTACCCCTCAATTAAATTGGGAGACAGGGTCTCAACTGTAATCTTGCGAACTGGCAGTCCGCGTTCTTCCTCACAATACTGAAGCAAACGGGAAAAAGCCGCTTCATAGGAGGCGAGTGTGTTATCGCTGACTCCGCGCTGGCATGGTAAATAGGACAATAAATATTTACTAAGCAACGATGCAAAATCTGTAGTCCTCACAATTCCACCTGCCTCCCAGGAAAGACATCAAAATTATGTTCCATTGCTGAAACAATGTGCGGAAAAGCCTCTGCGGTTAAGCGCAGGTACTGCTGTGTCGAGTAAAGGCCCGCATGGCCCATATATGCGGACAGATACGGAAGTTTGGCGTTTAAATCCTCGCCAGCCTCAACCCACTTCTGTAAACAATGCACCGCGAAAGTGTGACGCAAGTCGTGAATTCTGGGGCCTTTTCCTTTGCCGCCATAAGATATTCCTGCACAGTAAAGCGTCTGTCGCCACGCATAGAGAATGGTACCGGAAGCGTAGTGTCCGCCACATGGCGTTTGAAAAAATGCTGCCTCGTCTTTTCTGTGTTTGCCAACATTTGAAACATACTGGAAGCAGCGGAATGTTAACGACTCGGACATTGGAACCAGACGTTCCTTGCCAAACTTACTGTTTCGTATATACAGGATACCTTGATCCAAATCGACATCTGCCATAACAAGATTCAATGCCTCTGAAATCCGCAGACCGCAGCCATAAAGCATTCGGAACAGCAAACTCATCACATAAACGCGCTGCGGAGAAATCGGCGTGTATGGAAGTCCATCTGCGGCTGCAAATAAGCGTACAATCTCACTATGGCTAAAAATATATGGTACAAAGCTGGATTGAACCCTTCGGATATCCCTGTCAACATATGCGTCTATGCCAGCTTTCTCTAAGTACTGCATGAATCGCCGGATTTCTGTGGCACGGTAATAATGGTTGCGAGGAGTTTCATTGATATCCTTTTCATTCCAGCACTCAACCGCGCTTTTGGAGGCATAATCCAATGGTTCCCCGTTTGCAAGACACATTCGCAGAAAACGGAGCAGCATACCCATCGGTTTCTGAATCTGGACTCCAATAGTTTCCTTTTCAACTAAGTATTCATAGCACATTTCAGATAAAATATTTTGAAATCCGACCTTTTCATAAAACTCGACCTGACCAATCATAGCAGCACCTCCACATCCAATGCACAGCCCCGAAGATGATGCGTATCGACCTGCAAATACTTCTTTACCGTATCGGTTGAGGTGTGCCCCAAGATGTTTGCAATGGTTGAAATGGGAATGTTTTCTTCCATGAGCCTCGTTGCCAAGGTGTGCCGCAGTGAATGCATACCATGCTTGCGCTTGGATAGATCAATTTTTGCCATCCGCGCATAACGTACAATGATACCGCTAAGAGAGGACGTATCTGAAAATGCCATGATTGGTGTCCGTCCTGTCAAGAAAACATTTTGTATCGTAGTTTTAGGCCGTCCATATTTTAAGTAATCAATGATTGCCCAACCAACATCATCCGGTAGTGGCAAATCGACACGCTTTTGCGTTTTAGACTGTATAAAAGACAGCCTGCTGTTCTCCCAATCTATATCTCCAAGACACAACGCACGGATATCTCCGACTCGAAGTCCAAGTTTTGTTACAAGCAGCAAAATTGCGTAATCTCTTTTTCCCATAGGATTTGCCCGGTCCACCGCAGATAGCAGTTGATCTACATCTTCATGTTCCCATACGGATGGCAGCGGATTCTTCCGCAAAGATCGTTTCGCTGGAATATTGCGGGAATAATCTTCACTTACATATCCATTGTGAAACAAGAACTGCAAGAAAAGGCTTACCGTGCGTCTGTGGTGTTCTACCGCATCATCGCTCAATGTAATAATAGTGCCTAAGAACCCAATTACCGTTTTGTGAGAAATTTCAGATATAGCAATTTTGTTTGAGTGCAAGTAGTTGAAAAATTTGCGCAGATCTGCTTGCCGCCTATATACAGTAGTCTCAGAGGTACCCTTCCCCCGACAGTCATCACCAAATTCGTCACTGAGGTTCTGGAACTCTGTAGTAAGTTGGAGGTTTCCCCTTAACCGTCTGGCGCGGAAAAACGCGCCATGCGTATTAAAGTCATTCAGCAGCGTAATTGTTCTCCATGCGTACTGTGTGGTGCATGGCAACTCATGAACAAGTCGGCCATCAAATTCAACAGGATAACACTTTTCAAGGAACTTCTTCCCCACACTGGAAGAATAGCATTCAATTCCTTGTGCTGCCCCAAATATGAGCAGCCGCTTTATTACTGTCCGAAAATTTGTAAGCCGGGATTCACTATATCCGGCTGCAACCAATGCCCGATCAAAGGCAACCGTCAATTCCTGTATTGATTTTTTACCGTCCATAAAGATGCCTCCTAAAATATTATGCAAAGAATGCAAGCTAATTTTATCGGCTATTACTTATTTTGAACAGCTTACTTTTCATTTCGTCGGGATAACGATAAGCGCGGTTGCCCTCCAGATTGGCAAGCAGATGATCGCGCGTATTCTTGAATTCATCGCCGTTCAGACCCATCCGCACGAGCCATACACGGAACGTGAACAGCTCATTGTCGCTCACCGTCTTACGCATGACACTGGTGCGCTGGGCGATGGCCTGCGCGGACATGGCGAGACATAAGTTTACATAAGCCTTTGCGCGACCGGCGTGCAGCGTAGAATTGAAGCAGCGCCATTCAATGGTGCCGCGATAAAAGACAGAATGCAGATTCAGCGCGTAATAGCGCGTCCAGTTGTAATGCTCATGCGCAGAAATGCAGCCTTCGTACCAGATGTTCTCCAACTGCGTCAAATCCGTCGTCGGTTCATTGGACAGTCGCCTTGCCCGCTGCAGCATGGGTTCGCGCACGCGCTGACACCAGCGGTTGACGCGGGCGGGGTCCGTTTTCAAGGCTTTGAATAAAAGATCTTCTTTGGAATACATGATACTGAGCAGGTTCTTGAGACTCTGGCGGTTATGATTGGAGGCGTCCACATGGACGTGCATCCCGCAGGAGTCGTTGACTTTTCCGCCCGCCTGCCGGATACGGCGCACGCACTCCTGAAACTTTTCCATCTCGTCATAGGTGAGCTTCGGCGTTACCATCTCCACGCGATATTCCGGATCGGTCGTTCTGCGATAGTGCCCATCGTCATTCCACTCTGCGCGGATGCTGCCATCGCTCATGATGCGCCACTGCTTGCCCTCCCGATCTGGTACATACCAGCTATCGTAATTATCATAGCTGCGCTGCGGCGTTGTTTCAAAATACGCAGCAAGCGCCTCTGCCGCTTCTGCTCGCGTGATGCCGGTCAGCTCAATCTCCACGCCGAAGCATTGATCTTTGATCCCAATCATCGCTCCGGTTCTTTCGGCTTATCGCCCTTTGTCTGCGGAGGAGTACGTTTCTCTGGCTCCTGATAAACGTAGGTATCTTTCTTTTCGTCGAACACCATGTTAAAATCGGCAGCTTCTGCGCCGTGAATCTGAAACGTCATCTCATAAGCCTCCCGGCTGCCGCCCTCCGGGATATTCCCGTCAATCGGCTCTCCGGCTAAAAGGACAACATGACCGACGTTGTGACCAATATCTTCATCCGCCCACTGCAGATCAATTTCCACCTCCGGGAACATCTGTGATAGCTTGTCTATGACTGGCATGGGTGTATCCCATGCTGTCAGGAAGTGAATGCTTTGTGATTCCTGATCGAAGTGAACGTCATAAGCATTCCACTTTGTTCCCCAGTTCCGATTGCACCATCCGTACCAATCTCCGCAGCCATATTGCAGGAAGTTGGAGATCACGACCTGCCCCATGGCAATGACATCTGAAAGGGGCGTGTATTTGCTGGCTCTGGAAATCCGCTGTGCATCCAGCATCATAAACTGCTCGCCTTTGCTTCGACCAACAATGCCGGCCAACTTCTGATATTCCTCACTGCTCAATTTGGGAACGCCCATGTCCGGTGCGGCTGGGTTCAGCGCCATCATGCAGACATACAGAGCATCGTCTGTGCGGGAGCCTGCTTCAATGTTGAGGCTTTCCGGCATGGGGATGATTTTATTAAAGTCAATACTGCCAAAGCCGAGTTCATCACTTTTGATTTTGTCAAGCATGGCATGCACCTGTTCGCTGTCACCTTCAAACTTCAAAATGTTTGTAATATGGTTCGGCATTCGTCACCTTCTTCCTGCAGCGCGCGCAAAAAGCCGAGAACGTCATCGTCGACGCTCCCGGCTGGCTGCGGCCGCGAAATTGTTTGTGGATGGGAACTGCTTTGCAGCTCCGTTTGGAGAATCGTTTTCAGGTCTAACAGGAATTGCTCCCGCTGCGCCTGCTGACACAGTGCCAGACAGAGCCAGTTTGTGCGCTGTCCGGCAGGGATGGCGGACAGAAGCTCCCACGCCTGCCGATGCAGCGGATTGTCCAAAAACAGCGTCGTACCAAAACGGGCCGTTTGCGGCTTATCCTGCATGGCCTGCCACCTGTCCAGCCAGCCGCTCGTATGCCTGTGCGTTTAATTTGTCATCGTCCAAAATGACAGGACGCAGAACGCTGCCCTGCGGCAGGTATCGTTTCATAAGCCCGGCCCCGCCGCCGAGAAATACAACCGGCATAGCGCGGCAGTCCAGACCTGCTTCGGCAATGGCAGAGAGAATGCGTCTGGCATAAAGCCCAGCTTCGCGCTGGATGATGGCTTTCACGCGGTCGTCCATACTGTCCGGGCTGCCGCGCAGGACATTTTCAATCTGCGCACCGGTAAGAGACAGATTCAGACTCCGGCGCACCTGCTCCGCGATCTCATCCAGACAGCGGATCATGCCCAGCTCCAAGCTGCGGCAAGAAGCTGCGTACGGGATGCGGTTGTCCAGCCGCATAATATCCACGGTCCACCCGCCAATGTCCGCAAGGATCACGGACGGTTCATTCAGCAGATCGCTGTGCTGGAGGATCGCCGCATAGCCCTGCGGGAACAGCTTCACATCCTGCACAGAAGTTTCATACGAAATCCCTTCATACGAAAAAGAGACCGGCTTGCCCTCGCGCAGCAGATACGCCCGAAACGCTTTCTTCTCCCGCCCGAAGCTCGTTAGCGGCAGGCCCGCCGCAAGGATCACCGACGTTGTGGTCGGCGCGTTCCGGTACGCGATCTCTTTGGCGATGGCCGCCAGTGTCAGCAGATAGTAATTCTCATCCACTGTCTTATCCTGCTGGAGCGGCTGCCGCCCGCTGCCGACAACGTAGTATTTTCCGTCATAGCAGAGGACGTTTTTCTGCGTGTACGGTTCATGCTCGTATTCTGCCAAGCCGGAAGGGAACGAGCAATGCGCGGTTTTCATGGCCGCGTAGCCATGATCCACGCCAATGGTAATGGGTTCTGTCATCGTTCTTCCACCTTTTCTTTCCGTTTGTCCATATCCTTCTGCGGTGCGCGTTCCTCTGGGAGCAGTTTCCCAAAGCCCAGCTTACGCAGCGTCTTTTCATACAGCTTTTTCTCAAACGCCAGATACTCTGGAGATGTGTAATCGGTATGAAGCGAAACAGCTTCTTCATAGCACGGCGCGACGATCTCATACTCCACAGAGCCGAAACGGTCCGCGATCAGGTATCGCAGCATCCCGTAACCGTCCATTTCCTCGAATTTCCCCAGGTTATCTTCCGTTGCAAACTCCGCACTGATATGAAAGCGCGTCAACTCGGCAGCGCTCTTATAAAGCACAAATCCACCCGGATCAAGATACGGTGCAACCGTCTTATAGAACCGCCGACAGTGTTCCCGGCTGTTCAGCTGCGGGACCAGCTTCACAAGGGCTGCTTCCAGCGCTTTGTTCTTTTGAGACAACTTCCTGTTACCGATTTGCAGATTGTTATAAGCAATAGAGAGCAGACCCGCCGTGCGCTCTTGGGACGCTTGCTGCTCGCGCATGGCCTCATATTTGATCTTCAGCGCCGGATATTCTCGGATCGCGATCAGCATTTCAGATAATTTCATCTGCGCTTCCTCCGATATCGTGAAAACCGCTGCAATACCTGCAAGCGGTTATCAATCTTGCACGATGCCTGATCGACTGCTTCCATGTCCTTATCCAGCTTCTTGTGGATGTGTTCCAGCGCGTCACGGTCATTGCAGCAATCCACCAGAACGTAGGTGCTGCCGGTGGAGAATACCTCGCGTCTGCCGTATGGGTCGCGTAGGCTGGCAATGAGCCGCTGGCCGACCTTTTTCCGGTACGCAATTTGCAATGCTTCCGGTTCTCCGCAGACACCGTACCGCTTCAAGATCTGTGCGACCTCGTCGGAGGAGATCTGCTGGTGTGTCATCAGCTTCTCCAGAATCTCTGCGGCGGCATCCTCCGGAACGCCGGAATAGCCGGAATATCCATCTAAATATGCCGTCATGTTTGGAACTCCTTTCTGCGCACAAACGGCCATCCCGTTGCGGGATGGCCGTTTCGTTTGTTACGCTGCCGCAGGAAGCTCCGCAGCATCGTCCAGCTCTTTCCGGGGAGAGAGGAATTCCACCTCGGTCGCTTTGAGCAGGAAGCCGGGCTGCCGCTCCGGTTCCTCGGCAAAGGTGATCGTTTCAAAATCACCGCTGGCCGCAATCTTGCAGCCCTTTCTGGCAAACTCCGCACAGCGTTCTGCGAGCACGCCGCGCACCTTGATCGAGATAAAATCGGTCAGTTTCTCGCCGTCCGGAGACTTGTAGCGGCGATCCGAGGCAATGCGCATGATGGCGTAGGGCTTGCCGGTTTCTTCGTTGGTCTTGAGGACGGGATCTCCCGTCAGGTTGCCGATGGCAATCATTTTCAGCATAGTAAAGTCCTTCTTTCGTTAGAATTACGCCCATTCGACGACGAACAGGACGGAGAGGATGTTGGCGTTTGTGACCGGCTGAGACAGGGCGCTGACAACTGCGTCATAGGTGAGCGTCAGGCTTTCTTCCTCGTTGATCTGCCACGGGGAAGTGAGTACAAGCTGTTCTGTGCTGCCGGTCTTGCTGGTCTGTGCGCTGTTGATCTTGAAGCCGATCTGGTCGCTGTCTACCTTCGCGTGGGACATATCCGAAGCATACGGCACCAGCGTCCAGCCGTTTTCTGCCGTCAGGGTCACGGAGGACACCTGCACGGCGGCGGTGGAGTGGTTGACGATCTCCGCGTTGGAGACATAGACCTTTCCATTCTGATCGACCGTCACCGGCAGCACAGCCGGAACAACGACGGAGAAAACCGTTGCTTCCTCCCAATGCGCATAGTAGGTGGTAGAAGCTACCTCTTTGAATACGGTGTTGCCATCTACCTGCGTGCCGCCGGTTTCCTGTGTGAACCAGCCGAGGAACGCATAGCCCCTGCGAGTCGGCTCTGTGGGCAGATTCAGCTTTTCGCCATAGGTCTGGTTCGTGGTTTCTGTTTTGCCGGTACCGAGATCCCATGTGATCTTGTATTCTGCCGGGGCAAACTGCGCGTAGAATGTCCGCGCGGCCGTGATCGTGACCGTGCTGTATAACGTGCCGTTTGTCTTTTCGGTGTACCAGCCGGAGAACGTGTGACCCGCCTTGACCGGCGTATAGCCGGGGGCAACAGCAGTCTGGTTGGGCGCGACGGAGGTCGTCACGCTGTTCTTGCCGCCAACTGTGCCGCCGTTGGATGCGGCGTCCCACGTCACGATCAGCGCGACATTCGCGCCGCAATCATCGCAAACACCATCTGCGTTGGTATCCTTGTGATTGCCATACTCCGTCGAGCTATCGCCGCAAACGGCGCAGGTTTTGCTGCGCTTGTGCTGAACATCATCTGCCTTCGTCCATGAACCGTAGGAATAGCTGTGGTCGGCATAGTCATAAGTGGACGCGCCGCAGCCGGAGCAGGTTTTCGACCGCCGATGCTGAGTATCGCTGTACTTGCTCCACGAACCGGTAGAATAGCTATGATTACCGTAATCCGTAGTGCTATATCCACAGGTACGGCAGGATGCCGTTCGGCTATGCTGACTGGAGGAATCGTTGCTCCAGCTCCCGTAGCTCAGGCTGTGCGAAGCATAGTCATAGCTGGATGCACCGCAATTTCGGCAATAGCTTTCCCGACGGTGCTGGCTGCTGGAATATTCCTCCCAGCTTCCATAGGAATAGCTGTGGCCGGTTGCGTAGATGGTTTCGCGCTTGCTCTGTCCGCAATCGCAGCTATATTCCCGATAACCGTTTCTGGTGCAAGTGGCATCATTTTCATAGTCCAGAACCCATGTATGGCTGCCGCAGGAAGGGCAGGTCCATGACCCATAGCTTCCGTCGCCGTGATCCTTGTAGACGTAAGTGCCAAGATTTTTTACATAATGGCACTTATAGCACTCGTAGTACTCCTGATGACCTCTCGATGTATGCGTCTGCTCAACATAAGTGCCTTGCAGGGAATACTGATTGCAGCTCGGACAAGTACCGACAATGCCGGTGGAAGCATACGTTGCGGTAGTCAAGGGTGCTTTCTTGATGGCAGAGTCGGACACTACTGGCGCAGTGCTATCCGCATTTTTGTACACACCATAAACATCATAAAAGTAACGCTCGCTGCGGTTGGAACTGTTCCAGTCATAATCATGGAACGGTACGGATGCTTGCGGATATCCGATGATGTAGCCGATATAAAGGGTATCGCCAGAATCGGTTTCGCGCCAGAACGCATCCTCGCCAATGCTGTCCAGCGTATGCTCCCCGTAATAAATGGACAACTTCGCCAACAAGGGGCAGTTATAGAACGCATGGCGGCCGATGACCGGCGTGGTGCTGGGGATCTCGGCAGTCGTGAGATTGGTACAGTCCTCGAACCAGTAAGCGAGATCGGGGATCGCCAGACTCTCCATGCCGTCAAACCAAACCTGTGTGATCTGGCTGCGGTATTCTGCCCACGGTTGATCGTCTTTGCTTGCAAAGGCGCTGCAGTCCCCGCTGCCGGAGATCGTCAGCCAGCCCTTGTCGTCCAGCTTCCATGTGATCTTGCTGTCCTGGATCGTGCCGCTGGCAATGGCATCATCTGCCGCAAATGCCGAGATACTGAGCGAAAGGAGCATGCAGAGGGCAAGCAGGATTGCTGTGAGTTTTCTTGTTTTCATAGCGGTTCCTCCCTCCTTTACGAATTGCCGGTTGCAGGCGCGATGGTGAAGATCAGCGTCGCGGCGTTCACTTTCTCCACCTTTTCAGCTGCCGCGACCTTCGCCGTGTATGCGATCCGCAGGTTTTTCCCTGCGTCAATGACCGGGAACGCGCCGTCAGCCAGCGTCAGTTTGCCTTCCTTGACCGTCTTGCAGCCGTTGATGCTGAACGCGATCTTTCCGGCTTCGCTGCCGAAGTTCTCAAAATCGCCAATGGCAAACGCGCCGGGCTGCACATCGACGGCAACAACCTGCACCGCACCGCTCTGTGCGCGGTTTTCAATGACGGCGTTGGATGCCGTTACAACATAGCCGTCCAAAACCGTGACCGGCAGGCAGGCGGGGACGCTGACAGAGATAGGCGAAACAGAATTCACAACCGTCAGCACCACCGGGACGCTGGCCTGCGCGGTTTCTGCTGCAAAGGCAGAAAACGACAGCAAGCAGAGCATCAGAACAGCCAACAGGAGAGAAAACAGTTTCTTTGTTCTCATTTTGACAGTACCTCCTTCGGCCACAGGTACGCTGCGTGCAGGGCAGTCTTGACCTCCAGTGTGCCGACCGTTTTGCCGTCACGGGTGGCCGTGACCGTCGCAGTGCAGGCGGCATTGCCGTATTCCGGCGCTTTCTTCAGCGTGATGGAGCTGACCGACGCACCGGCTGCGAGGGTGATGTGATCTGCAATGAGGCTGCCGTCGGAATCTCTGCGGATCTCGATGGTATAGGTGTCCGTCTTGCTGCTATTTTTCAGTGTGGCGGATACCGCCTGCTCTCCGACGAGGGCATACAGATGTGCAGGAACTTCTGCCTGAATGAGATTTTCGTCTACCATCTTATTGAGGTCGCGCTGCGCGTTCAGAAGGTCATCCATTGCGTAAAACACGATCTCTGTTTCCGGGAACTTGCCTGCGCGCTCGGTGATACGGGTTTTGATCTTGTCATAGACCAGCAGCGTCGATTCGCGGTCAAAGATGATCTTGACCGGACCGTCCACACGGCAGGCAATGACTTCGGCTGCCGTTGTGCCGTCGTTACAATAGACCGCCGCTGTGCCGCCACCCCACACGACAAGGCGGCCGGAGATTTTTACGTTGGACAGCGTGATCTTGCCATCCGCAGCGCCGCAGCCGATGATGAGATCGCCGTCAATGGACATGTCCTTCAGTTCAACGTCCTTGGTGCGGACAAGCAGATTGCCCTTGTAGTCCTTCGCATAGCTGCCGCTCTTGGCGATATAGGACTGAATGATGTTGAAATAGAGCTGCGCGAACTCCGCTCTCGTGATGTTGGCTTGTGGCGCAAGCCCCTGCGTGCGGCCATGCACATAACCAGCTGCAACCATTGCTCTCATGTACGGCAGCGCCCATGCAGACACTTCCTTCGCATCCGCAAACTTGGACAGATCCGTCTTGACGTAATCGTCAAGATCAAGCTGCAAAGCTCGTGCGACGACCGCAATGGCTTCCTGACGGGTGATTGCCCGATCAGGCTGCATGCTGGTGGAGGAAACGCCGTTATAGGTCCCCATCTGGACGGCGAGGGCTACATCTTTGTAGTACCACTTGGATTTTGCAACGTCCTTGTACGCAGAAATGTCTGCCGCTTTATAACAGCCAAAAGACCGGTTTGTAATGGCAGCCATTTCCGCACGGGTCAAAAGACCGTTGGGGTCAAGCTGCGTCCTGGATTTGCCGTAAAGCAAGCCGTTATCTACAGCCGCAGACACGGCTTCGGCGTACCACGCTTTGGTGTCCACATCCTTGAAATCTGAAATGCTTGCCGCGGATGCGGAAACGGCAAGAGACAGGCAGGTCACGACAGCCAGAAACAGCGCAAAAATTCGTTTCGTTTTCAAAGTGAATCCCTCCCTACAAGATAAAAGCTGCCGGGGGAAGCAGGTTCCCCCGGCGATGGATGGGTGCGGTTTAGACCGCATCCCAGCAGATCACGAACAGAACGGACGCAACGGAAGCGTTGACGACAGCTTCGGAGACCGGGCTGACGATGGCGTCATAGCTGATCGCGATGGAGTTTGCGCTCTGGTCGCCGTTGCCGGACATATAGCAGCCTTCGATGGCACCGTCGATGAGGGTCTGGGAAGCCGCATTCTCCGCATTGGTGAGCTGCTCCGTGCCGCCTCCCAGAGCGAGCTTGAAGCCAATCATGTTGCTGTCCACCTTGACCTTGGCAAGGCTGTCCTTGCTGCCGAACGCGGTCAGCTTCCAGCCGGTACCGGCTTCGACCTTGACATTGTCGACCTTAACTGCGCCAAAGGAATTGTTGGTGATGCGGATGTCGGTGGCCGTCGTGACCGTGCCGTCCGTGCCGACTGCAATGGGGAGGATGGTCGGGATCACAACATTCATCTTTGTGGCAGCGGGATCACCGTCAAGGGTGCCATCCGAGGTGGAAGACAGGCTGACGCTGGAGGTACCGGTACCGCCGGAGACATCCACCGTGGTGGGCTCGGCAGCAGATGCACCGATGGTAAGGCTTGCCATGAGGCAGACAGCGAGGAGCAGGGATACGAGTTTCTTCATGTTCTTCATAGTGAGTTCTCCTTTTTCGTTTTGTTAGTTTTGGATGGTGATATGGATGATGGCTCCGGCAACACCAAGCGTTGCGCCGGAGTCAGGATCTAAGTTGGAAAAGTAGGCAGTACATTCGTACGCGCCTGCGGGCAGCTCCACATCGAGCTTTGCGCGCTCGATCTTGCTGCCGACCGCAATGGCTTTGGACTCGTAGATCTTTTCACCCGTGTCATTGCGATAGAACTCCACCTTCTGTGGATAGAGATTGTTCAGCTCATTGACCAGCATGACGTTGCCTTCACTTTTGCCGTCCTTGAAATACGGTGCGGTGTTGCAGCTGATGTTAATCATGCCCGCCTGCACCTTGTCATTGAGACGCTGCTCGATTTCCTCCTGCGAGAGCGTCTCCCAGCCGCCTTCGACGGCGGAGTCGTCATAGACGATGCCACTCTGCGCGGCAGGCTCCTTTGGCTCGTCCTTTTTGACAGCGAACGTGACAATTACGGCAATGACCACCAGGATGGCCAGCGCAATGAGGCTGATGTGGATGGGGCTGAGCTTTGTTTTCCGTTTATACATGGTTGATCTCCTTTTTGTTTTTACGAATTTGATTATGCCGCCGCTTCAAAATAGCTCCGCGGCTTGACGGTGTAGAGGAACCGGCGAATATCGGATACCTCTGTCAAGATCGGCATTTCCGGCAGCGCGTCCAATACATCCTGTCGGTAGCGGCCTCTGGCGCTGCATCGCTCATCCAAGATTGCCACGACACAGGTGTCCGTTTCCGTGCGGATAGCACGTCCAAAGCCCTGCTTGAGCTTGATCTGCATTTCCGGCACGATGACGCTCCGGATAAAATCATGCAGAGCAGGATAGTTTTTCTTTTCATGCTCGTGGATGGCGTCCGGGAATGCAAACGGCAGCCGGGGAATGATGAGCAGCGACACACAGTCGCCAGGGAAGTCCATGCCTTCCCACGCAGCGCCGGTTGCCAAGAGGACGGCTCCGGGGGTGCTCTTGAATTGCCGCAGGATCTGTGGGTGGTTCCTGCGCATGACGAAGATTGGGATGCCGCTTTTGAGCCGGTAGAGACATTCACAGACAGTGGACATATCCTTGTAAGAGTTGAAAAGAACAAGGGCGTGTCCGTTCGCGGCTTGCAGCAGGCATAGAATCTGCCGGGCAACAGTTTGAGGATACCGCTCGTCCTCTGAAAAACGAGGTGGCCGCTGTGGAAAAAACAGGCGGCAATTTGCGGCGTAGTCAAAGGGAGATACGGCAACCGCTTCTGTGACTCTTGGATTGCCAGACAGCCCGCATTCAACCTGAAACCGGCGAAAGCTGCTGCCAATGGCAAGCGTTCCGGAGGTGAGCAGGAGCGGGATCTGTTTGCTCCAGACCGTGTTCTGCATTCTGGATGTGATATCCGCTGGAACGCTGCACAGCATGAGCTTGCCGTCGTCATCCTCTGCGGTGTAGCGGATGGCGTCTGTCTTGGGCCGAAGAAACAGCACAACTTTGTCGGTGAGCTGCTCCAGTGCCCGCTTTGTGGCAGGTTCCAGAAACGTGGACAGCTTCCTGCCGATCAAAAATAGCGTAGAGAGGAGGCGGCTGAGATCATCATGGAACAGCTCAGCAGGGTACTCCGGCGACAATTCTGCCATCTTTTGCAGAAGTGTGGACGATGCGGAAAATAGCCGATCTGACGCCAGCGCGTATCCATCCTGCTTCAGCCGGACAACTGCGCTGCGGATCTCTCCAGCCGTTAAGGTCGTTCCAAACATCTCCCGCGCTGTTTCCGGCAGCTTGTGCGCTTCATCCACAATGACCGTGCAGGCATCCGGGAGGATGGGCCTCAAGCCGTTTTCCCGGTGCATACAGTCTGCCAGCCAGAGGTTCTGGTTGCAGATCTGAAACAGGTAACGTTTCTGCCCGCATTCGGTTAGATGCCGCCGATAGCGGCAGTCCGGGTGTTTGCAGTCACAAAACTGCGGAACGCAGACACGCTCGCGGTCGAAGCTGCTGAGTTTCTGTGTTTCATCCAGATCCAGAACATCCCGCAGGGAATAAAGTTCTTTCTTCTGCATGACGTTCTTTCCGTTTGGACGCTGCTGCAGGTGCTGGCGCAGCCGCTCGTCACAGACATAGTGACTCTTGCCCTTGCGCAAGGCGGCAAGAATGGGTGTTGTGATATGCGGATCGTCCGACAGCGCATCCGACAGGAACGGCAGATACTCCCGCACAATGGCATTCTGGAGGGCGATACTGGAGGTTGCAATGATGACCGGCTGGAACGGAAGCCCGTCCACCAGCCTGCTATGGCTGTACACGATGGCAGCGGTCAGGTAGGCGTATGTCTTGCCGATACCGGTCCCGGCATCGCTCAGCGCAATGCGGTTTTCAAACATGGCGTCCAGCATGGTGTGACTGAGACGGATCTGCTCCGGCCTCTCTGTCATGCCGTGCGCGGGGAGAATGGTTTTGAAGATGTGGTCGAGTTCGGTATGTGCGTTTTTTCTGGTAAGTTCGTTGATCATGATTCTTTCATCCTATCTTGAAAAGTTTGTTCCGCCGTATTTGCAGCTCGCACCCCGGCGATGGGGAACAGCGCAGGCAGAGCCTGGCAGCTCTCACAGCCTGTGACTGGGGTCTCGACTGCTTTCAACCCCAGCGCATGGCAGCCTGTCTTACGTGCAGGCTAGACGTTGTGTGTCCAAACAGGTTGGGCGGCATGATGCAGCCTGCCAAGGCTGCCCACGGCGCGTTTCTCGCTCGCCGGAAGCTCGCTGATTCCGGGTCGTCGCGCGCGCCGTGCGCGTTTCCCAACCTGCGGTGTGATCCGCGTTGCTGGTATTCACTTTTCAAGGTTCAGTGAGGGGGGAATCCCCTCATGTGGTAGCCGGCGAAAGCACCGCTCTTAGAACCAAATTAAAAAAATTATGAAAATTTATTTAAGTGCCTTCTTATTTGCTCGATGCGCTTACTGACGGCTTTTTGCGAAATGCCAAACCGAACGCCTATTTCGTTTTGTGTCAAATCATCAAAAACATAGAGTGTAATAAGTTCAATGGCCTCTTTAGACAGCGATTTTATTCCTTTGATAAGTTCTGGCTTTTCAATTTCCTCGACCCAACCATACCGGTCACCGGCAAAAGAAAAGCCAAGACTGGTGGAGAGCTGTGCGAGATATTTTTCCAAAAGAGGCGACTTGTCATCATCACTTTCCTCAAAAACATTTTCTGAGAACTGTTGTGTATGTTCGCTGAATCTGCGTCTGCTGTTAAATTCCACAAGATCAAATTGATACATCTGCTCAATCTGCTCTTCAGTCATCCCTGCAGCACGATACTGTTCTGCAAGGCGTTTCTGTTCCTCGTTAAACCTTTTTCTTTCAAGCCCGTTGATCCATGCCATTTTTGCAATCTCCTTTTATCGTTTCTTGTGTGGGAATGAGAAACGAGGAGATTACGGGTATTTCGCTGTAAAACACAGCCACTTCATAATTCGCCCTTTCCGCCTCCGCGAAAAGGCCGAGTATACAAAAATGGATCGTGTAATCGGCACACGATCCATTAGAGCCTAAAACTTGGCGCACAAAGGAAAGGGTACCGATGTGTCCTTCTCATAGAGAAAGTCCACATTTGTATCCTCAGCCCTAATGCATATCAGGCTACGAATATTTTGTTGATTGAATATCTGAGTAAAATCGAACTAAAAACAAAAAAGCCACCGACAAGGCAGACCCATTACTGGATCTGTCTTGCCGGTGGCCCCTCATGTATGTCTGGATAATCTCAAAAGATTGCGTTAAACCAAAATAGATACTTATCTTTTGTCGTTTTACGTGGCAGAAAGCGTGATTAGGTCACCTTTGTCTTTCAAGTCATTTTCTGACCTCATAGTACCGTTGATTCAACGCACATCTGCCGCCGAAATAGGATTTTCGCATTTCATGGACAAGTACATCGTCGGAAGAACATGCGGACTTTGCTCCGGCGGTTGTGTTCGCTGCACGATAGGGAAGATCCCGGAAGTGCTGACAGATCAGGCGAACGGGTTTTCCGTCGGGTACGGGAGAGATTTCGGCTGATTATAGGCGATATCGCCCACGCCGAAGAACTTGAAGACCTCGAACAGAAGCTTGCCGTAGTGGCCGAAGGCGACCGCACCGTGGTGCGGGTAGCGCTTCTGAACGAGGACGTGGCGGTAGAAGCGGCCCATCTCCGGGATGGCGAAGATGCCGATGCCGCCGAAGCTGCCCGTATGTACCGGCAGAATCTCGCCCTCGGCAATGTAGCTTCTCAGCACGCCGTCAGAGTCGCACTGGAGGCGATAGAACGTAATATCGCTTGCCGCAATGTCTGCCTCGAGTGTGCCGCGCGTGAAGTCGGGCTCGGAGCCTGCCGGTTCGAGCAGACGGTGCTGGATGAGCTGATACTTGACCGCACGGTCGGCGCAGAGCTTGCAGCTCGGCGTGTTGCCGCAGTGGAAGCCCATGAAGGTGTCCGTCAGCGTGTAATCGAACTTGCCCTTGATCTCGGCGTCAAAGAGGCTGGCGGGAACGGAGTTGTTGATGTCCAGCAGCGTTACCGCATCCTTCGAGATGCAGGCGCCGATGTACTCGCTGAGCGCGCCATAGATATCCACCTCACAGGCCACGGGAATGCCGCGGGAGGCAAGGCGGGAGTTCACATAGCACGGCTCGAAGCCAAACTGCTCCGGGAACGCCGGCCAGCACTTGTCGGCAAAGGCGACATATTTGCGCGCGCCCTTGTGGCCTTCTGCCCAGTCCAGAAGCGTCAGCTCAAACTGCGCCATGCGTTCGAGCATATCGGCGTAGTATTTGCCCTCGCCCATCTCCTTCTTCATATCCTCACAAACGGCGGGAATACGCGCATCGCCCGCGTGGGTCTTGTAGGAGACGAGCAGGTCGAGTTCGGAGTTTTCCTCGATCTCCACGCCGAGCTCATACAGGCCCTTGATGGGCGCGTTGCAGGCAAAGAAGTCCTGCGGACGCGGGCCGAAGGTGATGATTTTGAGGTTGCGGACGCCGATAACGGCTCTTGCGATGGGGATGAAGTCCGCGATCATCTTGGCAATGTCTTCGGCGGTGCCGACCGGGTATTCGGGGATGTAGCCCTTGAGGTGCCGCATGCCGAGGTTGTACGAGCAGTTCAGCATGCCGCAGTAGGCGTCGCCGCGGCCGTTGATGAGATCGCCGTCGCCCTCAGCGGCAGCCACGAACATGCACGGGCCGTCAAAGTATTTGGTGATGAGGGTTTCCGGAGCCTCGGGGCCGAAGTTGCCGAGGAACACAACGAGGGCATTACACTCTGCCGCCTTCACATCGGCAACGGCCTTCAGCATATCGTTCTCGTTTTCGACGGTCACGGGGCATTCGTACACGCCGCCCTCACAAGCCTTGGCGATGTTCGCGCGGCGCATTTCGGAGAGCGTGCGCGGGAAGCAGTCACGGGAGACGGCAATGAGGCCGAGCTTTACATTGGGGATGTTTTCAAACATGATCTGTACCTCCTGATCAATCTTCAGAAATATCGATGTTTTTACCGGTCAGGCCGATGTGTGCGCCGGACTTTGCTTCACTGGATTCCGGATGCGCCAGCAGCCACTTGTTGCGGGCGGTCATCCATGTATCTTCTTCGCTCTGCGGCTCGAATGCGGGCTTTTCCGTGTTCGTGCCATTCGGCAGGACGACCGCCACGCGGAAGCCCTCACTTGAAATCTGGCACGGCGCGTAGTGAAGCGTCGTGGCATAAACCTCGACAGCAATCTCTGCCGGGACACGGAATGCCTTGACCTTGGAGGTATCCAACTTGCCGTCCTCGATCTCATCCTGCTTGGCAAGCAGCAGCACGAAGTCGGTTTCTCCGACATTGACCTCGCTGTCGCGGTGGTATTCGAGACAATTGAGCTTTGTATTGTAGCCCCAGCACATGCCGATTTGAACCGGCATCCCGCCGTAGGCTCGATTCTGCATCGCATCAAAGATGCCGCTTTCCTCCAATGCAGAGATGGACGGCTCATAGGCCGTTCCACTCTCCGGCATGGGGACAGTCTTCATCGCCGCGATCAGCGCAGCCGTGTCAAAGCCGGTCAGAACCTTGCCGTAGGGCTTGAATGCGGGGTCGGAAACAGAGTAAATTTTCATAATTCCTCCTGTTATAGAAAATCACAACTGTAGGGGCCGACGACTCTGTCGGCCCTGAAAATATTGCGAATTTGCCATAGTTTTCTGTAAAAGCAGTGCATTCTGCGGGCGGACAGAGTCGTCCGCCCCTACACGGAACGTGCAGATTGACTTACACCGTTACAGCGAAGAACTCCTCCAGCGCGGGGTAGAGCTTTTTGAAATTCTGATAGCGCGCCTCGTACTTTGCCGTCAGCGCTGCATCCGGCTCGGTCGTGGATGCGACCTCGACGAGTTTGTCAGCTGCTTCCTGCACAGATTTAAACTTCCCACAGCCGACCATGGCAAGCATCGCCGCGCCGTAGCCCGGCCCCTGCTCGGTCTTGACCATATCGAGGGGGATGCCGAGGACGTTGGCGAAGATCTTGCGCCACAGGGAGCTTTTTGCGCCGCCTCCGCAGATGTTCGAGCGCGGGATCTCGATGCCAAGCGATTTTGCAACCTCAAACGAGTCGCGGATGGCGAATGCCACGCCCTCTAAAACCGCCTGCACCATGTCGGAACGGCTGGTGTCCATCGTCATGCCGGTGAACGTGCCGCGGGCGTTCGTGTCGTTGATGGGGCTTCTTTCACCCATGAGGTAGGGAAGAAAATAGACGTGGTTCTCGCCGAGCTTTTCGTCCGTGATGTCCTTCTGTTCGCCCGCGAAATCGGACGTTTTCAGGATTTCCTCGCACAGCCACTTATTGCAGCTCGCAGCGGAGAGCATACAGCCCATCAGATGATAGCCGCCATCGGCGTGGGCAAAAGCATGAAGCGCGTTGTTGGGGTCGACGCCGAATTTGTCAGACGAAATGAAGATCGTGCCGGACGTGCCTAAGCTGATATTGCAGCCGCCCGCGCCGACCGTGCCGGTGCCGACCGCCGCCGCGGCGTTGTCACCTGCGCCCGCCACGACCTTGACCGATTCCGGAAGGCCAAGTGTCTGTGCCGCCTCTTTTGTCAGCGTGCCGACGACCTCGAAGCTCTCAAACAGCTTCGGCATCTGCGATTCGGAAACGCCGCAGATCTCCAGCATTTCCTTCGACCAGCGCTTGTGCTGCACGTCCAGCAGCAGCATCCCGGACGCGTCGGAGTAATCGCAGGCATGGACGCCGGTGAGCTTGTACGTCAAATAGTCCTTCGGGAGCATGATCTTTGCGATTTTTCTGAAGTTTTCCGGCTCGTTTTCACGCATCCAGAGGAGCTTCGGGGCAGTAAAGCCCGCGAAGGCGATGTTCGCCGTCAGTCTCGAGAGCTTGTCCTTGCCGATGGTATTGTTGAGATAGTCGACCTCCTTAAACGTGCGTCCGTCATTCCACAAAATCGCCGGGCGGATGACGTGATCGGCTGCATCCAGCGCGACAAGGCCGTGCATCTGGCCGCCCGAGCCGATGCCGACGACATCGTTTGCGTCAAAGCCCTGCAGAAGCTCCGAAACACCGGTCGCGACCGCGTCCCACCAGTCCTCGGGCCTCTGCTCCGACCAGCCGGGGTGCGGGAAGCTGAGGGGGTATTCCTTTGTCACAGTGTTCAAAATATTGCCGTCTTCTGCAACAAGCAGCAGCTTGCACGCCGACGTGCCGAGATCGATGCCGATAAAATACATGTACATTCTCCTTTAAACCATGAAAAAACACATCGCGCGCATTCAGGCGCAAAGCCGCTGGTCCGGTTGCCGGAACAGCGGGCGTGACGAGAGTCGGGGGG
>ERZ780083.194-NODE-194-length-23116-cov-3.795933_pt1 | contig 23116 bp, 18 predicted proteins | sample MGYA00511838_ERZ780083 | MGnify/ENA primary metagenome ERZ780083 (study PRJEB29588, sample SAMEA2152602) | human gut metagenome | biome: human gut; feature: human-associated habitat; material: faeces | place: Denmark | collected 2008/2010 ...
ACGCACCCACACATGTTTTACCCCTTCCAAACAAACCCGCCGCAGCACAACCTGTACACGTGCGATCAGCTCCACGATCTCAAATGGCTTCACGATATAATCCTCGGCACCAAGATTTAATCCTTTGACACGGTCGTCCAGTCCTGCCTTTGCCGTCAGGAAGATCACCGGCGTTCCCGTCGGCTTGATATATTCCAACAATTCATATCCATTTACCTTCGGCAGCATGATATCCAGTAAAACCAGATCAAACGTCTGTGTCTCTATCTGATCCGCTGCCGCCATACCATCATATACACAGGTGCAGGCATATCCGGCATCCTCCAGATTCATCCGAATGAGATCCGAAATCGCGCGTTCATCCTCCACTACCAGTATCTTAATCATTCTTTCTTTTCCTCCGCCTCGATCACGACGCGTCCATCCTCGATGCGCACCTTGACCTTGTTCGTATCAATGCCTGCTGCCGCAAGCATATCATCGCTCAGCTGCACACGATGTGCCTTATCCAGCACGGAATATTCCTCATGTGTCTCATCCGTCATATCCGGTGATTCCAACTGATCCAGCATATCCCGGTAATGCTGTTTCAGGATCTTCTCTGTACTGATCTTGCCATCCGAAATCATGACAACACGGTCTACCTTATGTGCAAGTTTCATATCATGCGTGACTATGATGATCGTAAGTCCAAGCTCCCGGTTTAACTTCCGGAACAGATCCTGAATGTTCGAAGAAGTCTTTGTATCAACCGCTCCGGTCGGCTCATCGGCGAGCAGGATTTCCGGCTCGTTTGCAAGCGCGACTGCGATTGCCACTCTCTGCTGTTCTCCACCAGACATCTGTGCCGGGTAAGAATCCCGTTTATGCTCCATGCCAACTAACGCCAGCAATTCCTCTGCCTTCTCCCGCCGTTTCTTCGCGCTTTTATGGATTGCAAGCATTGGTGCCTCAATATTTTCCAGCGAAGTCAGATACGGAAACAGATTCCGTCCGCTCTTCTGCCATACAAACCCAATCTGTTTCTTCCGGTACTGCACCATCTGACGCTCTGTAAATTCCGCCAGATTCTGCCCATCCACGATAATCCGTCCGGCGGATGGCACTTCCAGACCTCCAACGATATTCATAAGCGTACTTTTTCCGCTTCCACTCTTCCCGATGATTGCCATCAACTCCCCGCGGTTGACCGTCAGGTCAAGTCCCTGCAAAGCAAGCACCTCAACCTCTTTTGTCTTATAGATCTTCGCGAGAGAATCGCAGACGATCAGAGGGGCAGTTTCCGCCAGATCTGCCTCCTCCGCCATGTCGTTTTTCCTATCTTCCAATGTATCATTCTCGTATTTGTCTGTCAATAATCTCACCATCCTCCAACTCATAGACAACATCGCCAAGCTCCATCAGGTTTGGATCATGTGTTGTCATAACGATCGTCACGCCTTCTTTCTCGATCAGGTTTCGGAACAACTGCATGACCCGAAGTCCAGACTCGGTATCCAGCGCTCCGGTCGGTTCATCTGCAAACACAACCTTCGGCCGGTGTGCCACTGCCCGCGCGATTGCGACCCGCTGTTGCTCTCCACCGGACATCTGTCCCGGCATATGCCGCATACGCTCTTCCATTCCGACCAAGGCAAGTGTCTCCCTGATTCGTTCGTCAACCTCCTTCGCGGTCAGCTCCAGTTCTGCCAGCCGCATTGCAAAATCCACATTCTCATATGCATTCATAATCGGGATCAACGCAACTGCCTGAAAGACAAACCCAATTTCTTTTCTTCGCAGTTGTTCCTTCTGTGCATCTTCCATCTCCGAATACACCTGTCCATCGAAACTGACATCTCCCTCTGTCGGTGCATCCAGGGCACTTAATATATTCATCAATGTGGTCTTTCCACTTCCAGAACGTCCCTTCAATATCGTAAGTTTCCCTGCCGGTATATCAATATCAACATGCTTCAAGGCGTAGAATTCGCCGTCACCAACCGGGAACATCCGTGTAATATTTCTTGCTTCAATGATATTCATAAGCGAAACTCCTACTCCTCTCCTAATTTCAATGCCTGCGTGATATTCAGACTCCGTACCAGCCGCCGCAGGATCACGATACACAGCAAAATCATAACCATGAGCACCGCGACAAGCTTCAACACATCCATCTGGTCGAGATAGACATAGATGCTTAAGTTATGTTTCTGCGGCAGATAGATCACACCAAATAACCGCACAAACAGATATGTCGCCACACCGCCGCAGGCACCACCTGCCAGAATCGATGGCAATGTGGAAAACAGATGCTCGTTTACAAGCATACGGTTTATCTCCTTCTCGCTTAAGCCCATCGCCCGATATACACCAAATAACAATTCCCGCTGCCGAATCGATGAGATCCAGTAAATCAGGAATCCAATCATACATAGAATCAGTGCAATGACAAAGCTCAAAGTGAACATTCCGTTTGTAATCCGTATCATCGCTGTTTCCTTCATCGCATCAATATCCCGGTCCAAAGCGGTATATGCCGACAACTTCGTTCCACTCGCGTCGATCACAGCCCGTACCGCATCACTGTCCACGCCATCTGCCAGCTTGTACCATATCTCATATGGAGAAATCTTGAAGCTCTGCACCGTTTTCGCATAGTTTGCGACGATCAGATAATGCTCGGTTTCTTCTCCATCCTCATATGTATACTGTACAAAACCCGGCCACGCATCTACAACCGCTACAACCTTTCCGCTGATCGTACCGCGCACCGTCTCCTTCTTCATCACGGAATCCCCATATCTGGAACAATCCACAACATCCCCCACTTTGACCTCCAGTGCCGCTGCCAGATTCTTCGACAGAATCACACCATTTTCCTGCTGTGCCAGTTCATTTAAATATGTATACCAATGAACGTCTCTGTTTAGTTCCTCCTGCAAATACGCAGTCTCACCAAAATCTTTTGTATGGATTCCCATGAACTCACAGTTAGCAATCTTCGTTTTTCCCCGGCTTACCGATATATTGTTGGTTCGGATTACCTTTGCCATGCTCGTGCAAAGTCCCTGCTTGACCGGCTCGTCATATTTGACCGGATCTGGCTCCACATAGTTATAGTCGATATCATTGGCAGACACATAAAATGCCTGCATCTTCCATGTCTCCTGCAAACGGATATCGGCTCCATCTGCATAGCGGATCCGGTTTTCATAGTTCTGGTTGATCGTGCGCGCCGCATTGGCATTGAACAGTCCCATCGCCACGGTCAGAATCAAAAATACCGAGATAAAGCCCTGCTTGCGGAAGTTCCGCGTGATCTGTAAGAACGACGCGTACACTGCCGGACGCCACTTTTTTCTGCCGATATGATAGACAAGCTGCACAAGATAATGCAGCAACCGCAGCACAACAAGTCCCATCGCCACGATAAACAATACAGAATCCAAGAAGATCAACGGATCCATCTTCGCCCCAAGCAGTGCCCGTGCACGGATCTTATCAATCTCCTGGTTGAAATTGTGAAGCAGATAGATTGAAACGCCAAGCAACACGATATCCAGAAAATATTTTTCCCAGAACATCTTCTTGTTGATCTTCTGATCAGATTTTTGCTGTACGATCGATACCCCGGAATGAATCACGACCGGAATCAGGATGAACAGAATTCCAACGGCAGACGCCGCCAGTCCATAGACAAGCATCACTGGTGTAAAATGATACATCGAAAGATTCCCGGCATGGAATGTCAGGAAATCTGTGGTCGATGCAGCCAGCTTACAAAGTCCATATCCAAGTGGCGTTCCAATCAGCATTGCCACCAGACAGAGAATACACGCCTGCAACGCATAGAGCGCTACAATCTGGCTGCGGCGGTATCCCCGGCTCCGCATCATGGCGATCTCGCCCTGTTCTGTGTCGATGATCTGTCCAGTCACCATATAGATAAATGCAAGCACCAGACCAAGCAACGGAAGCTCCAATACCCAGAGCGTGATATCTATCGTTTTCTTGTCCTTCTGGTACTGCTTGAGCAGATTCAGGAACGAATCGGTAAAGCTCTCATCCTCCTTATGAAATTGCTCGATATAATATTGCACATCTGCTACATTCTTCTGATTGATCTTCGTATAATCAAGCAGCACATTGGTCGCATAGTTGATCTTTTCCGGTGCAAACTGCTTCACGATGGCATCAAAGGTTTCCTCACTTACAAACATCTCCTGTTCCATCGTATTCGGTGCTGTATACCAGAAGGTGTCTGTGCTGTCCGCCTCCTTGAAGATACCACAGATCTGCAGCTTCAGCGTTTCCCCGTCTGCATCTGTCCAAAGTGGGAATTCCAATGTCTCACCGACTGTAAAGCCGCAGGCATCCATCACACTCTCGGACAACATACAGCCATACAGATTCCCAGCATACGAATCGTAGTCCTCGCCGACAAGCACCTGTGTATGTGCCAGCATATCCGGCATATACGATACCTTCAGATATTTTCCTTTTCCACCATATGCGCCCTGTGCGGACTGTTCATCCAGCGTCAGAATAGTCTGCGTATTCACCGCCTTTATGGATCCAAGATATTTCTCCCATGTCTGCTGATACCCTTTCACACCGTCGAGCACAGCCGCAGCTGTCTGACGCTTCTCCGTCACATAAGCACCTGTTCTTCCGATCACCGTCGGATATGCCTCTGCTTCCTCACCTGCATTATGAAAGCTGTCCAGCAGCATCTTGTTGAGCGAGCCTGCCTTGAACATTGGCTGACAGGAAACCGCCGCCACAAGAAAGACAAGTCCCAGAAGCAGGCAGGTCGTCAACCATTTTTTGTTTTTAATTTTTTGTAAAACGAACCGTATCATCTTTTACTCCTCTTCCTCTGAAACTGGTCCCGCCAGTATATCTCCCTCCGAAATACCATTAAATATACATGCCACTACATCGCCCTTTTTATATTTGGATGTATCCTGTGCGCTGTTGCAGATTGCTGCATCCACATATTGTTTCTCGATATTTCCATCTACGATTTTCCACACATAATAGAAATCCCCGGATGTCTCCTTGCCTGAGTTCGCCTTCTCTGTGTAGAGCGCATCTGCCGGAATCGTGTACACATCCGAATAAGAAATCAGCGGATAGGAAATTATCTGACTTCCGGTCATATCCTCCACGGATGCGTTCCCGTCTAATTTCACATAGTACATCCGGCTGTCGTCCGTCAGACTCTGCGTGATATAGACACGATTCCCTACCGTCGTGACATAATACTCTTCCTTTGTTCCTTCCTTGATTCCGTTGGAGCCACAGATGATGCCCTGTATCGTCTTTCCACTTTCCTCATCCTGCACCGATACAGGTGTCCCGTTCGCAACCTTGCTGTTTCCACCATACAATGCCAATTTCTCCTTCACCGGCGTATCAATCGCCAGAATATCCGAGTCAAGCTCCAGCTTGCCTCCGGTGTCTCTCCAGAAATCCAACACCTCGCCCTCCTGCTCAGCGCAGATTGACATAACACCTGTTCCGTCATTGTTACAGCTTGCCTCCGTATATGCTTCCTCTGACTGCTTGAGCTGATATGTATAATCCAGCGTCTGTATCTGAAAATCCAGATTCTCAATCTGAATATCGACATCCAGCATAGATGAAAGATTCGGATTTGCCTGTTCTTCTGCATCACCGTCGGTTGCTTTCTGTGCATCCGTACCGGTTGCAAGTGGTGTCTGTCCGGCAGTCAACGCTGCCTGCTTTTCCTGTTGCAGCGACTGAAGTGTATTCTCATGTGCCTGCACTGCTTTCGTACGATTTTCTTTCATATCCTCAATTCCTGACCGCATCTCCGCCAGCTTCGCGCTGCCTTCATTCGTTCGAACCTTGAGTAACACATCGCCCTTTTGCACATAATCTCCATTGGATACACAGATTTCCTGAATTGTACCTTCATATGGAGATGTGTAATTGATCCGCATCGTATCTGCAATCGCATAGCGGTTTGTATAAAACATCGAATCATAATTCGTTGGAGCACTTACCGTATATTCCTCATATGCATCCGGCCATGCAGCCTCTGATGTATAATACACTTTTTCTCCCTCAGAAAGCCCGGATATCACCTCTGTATTTACCGTGTCACTGACTCCTGTCTCAATGTAGCGCTGTTCGCGCTGCTCCCCATTTTTTACATAGACAAATGATCCCTGATCGTCCTCATAGATAGAATCGTTTCCGACATACAGGACATCTTCCACGCGGTCTCTGACGAGATAAACGGCGATTACAGAACCGACTGGCGCGCTCTTTTGAGCATCCTCATACTGCATTCGAAGTGCCGGATATTTCTGCTGATTTTCGGCTGTCAGGCGCTCCTGTGTTGTATAGGCATACTCCCGAAGCGAAATTTTCGCGCCATCCTGTATCGTATAATAACGGTCGTATTTCTCCAGAAGCTTGTCTTTGATCGTTGTATTCTGTATCTGAATATATGTATCCTCATAATCTGCAATCGTGATAACATTCATCGAGCTTGTAACCTGATTGCCATATGTAAACTGACGCACATAAGAAACATACCCGCTTGCAGTTGCCTTGAGGGTTCCATCTTCAATGATCTCCTGCTGCTTCTGAATCTGATCATCGTAATCGGCAAGCTGGTGCTTGTAAAGCAGTTCATCATAATTGGCATTTTCCTGTTCCGTCTCGATCTCTTTTCCTGTTTTCGCAGCACTGTCAGAATCTCCCAGTTGATTTTCTCCCGCCTGTTTTAGATTCAGCTTCTGTATCGTGAGCTGTTGTTTCTGCACCTCCAGCTCACGTTTTTGCACGAGCAGACTCCGGGCTTCTTCCAGATCCTGTTTTGCCTTTTGTGCCGCTTCCAGATCCGCAGTAGCTACCACCTGTCCAGCTTCCACATAATCTCCAACGTCGACAAGGACTTCTGCCACGCTGACCTGTGTCGTCCAGAACACCGCATGTTCTGTTGGCACGATCGATCCATATGCGATTTTCAGATCGCCTACATCTCCCACAGATACTTCCCGGTACGATTCCGTTCCAGATACCGGTTCCAGCAAAGCTGGCGCATCTGCATATTTCGTTCCACAGGCAACCAGAGAGACCGCGCAGAGTACACTCATCAAAAATCCCAGCTGTCGTTTTAGTTTCTGTCCGATTCTCATTTTGCAATCACCACCTTGTCGCCCTCTTTTAAACCATCTTCAATCACTGTATAGCCATCAATCGTTGCCCCAGTCTGCACCTGTACGCCATGTCGGAATCCGTCTTCATCCAGCACATAGACGTAATTGTCATTTCCCACATACACGATTGCATCCTCCGGTACATACAGGACATTCTTGAGCACATTTTTCTCGATCTCCAGATTCAGTGAATCCGAGCTTGGCCGTTTCGCTGAGTCAACCAATGTAAATGTAAGCTGCCGTTTCATCCCGGCATCCGTATCCGACGCCAGCACATCAATCGCTGTCAATCTGACCTCATAGCTTCCAACGCCAAAAGTTGCCGTAAATGTCTGTCCTACCTCAAACGCATAATCATCCTCTGTCGTCGTAGTATAATTGTCCGAGCCATACAGGATCGTTACAACTGCATCTCCGGCATACACGGTTCCATAATCAAGCATATCCGACAGGCTGCTCACAATGCCGCTTCCCTCTGCCTTAATCGTATAAGCTTCCAGTCTTGCGTCCAGATCTTTGATGTACAGTCCTGCAATCTCCTGGTCTTTCTTTAACTGCTCGATACTCTCCTGGTGTTCATCTGTCTGATTAATTGCATCCAGCTTCGTATAATGGTCGATCAGAAGCGCATCCTCTTCCACACGGTTTTCATACTGTCTTCGTTCCTCCGTTATATCCTCCGAAGAGAAGGTGACAAGTGTGTCTCCATTTTGCACGACATTTCCAACATGGACAAATACCTGATCAACCTCCATCTCATCATGATCAGGATAGTATTCTTTCCGTTCAAACTGTTCTGATTTCAATCGCAGATCGAGCACCGGCGCAATGTCTCCATGCACGACTGGCTCGGTTGTGTATGTAATTTTCTCATATTCCGGTATCGTGATCACAAGATCATCCGTCTGGGTTTTGCCGGCACATCCGCTGAGCAGTCCCACACAGAGTACCATCACGGCTGCCATTCGTCTTTTTCTTATCTTTCTCACCACAATCTCCTCACAGTATCCTTTATTTTACTGTTCTTATCTTACCATGAAAATGTATCTAATTTGTATCAATTCGTATATATTATGACAAAAAAGAACTTCAATCTGCGGAAATCCGCAAATTGAAGTTTTATACGTTCTTCTTACTCTACAACGTAAGGGATAAGAGCTACGTGTCTTGCTCTCTTGATTGCAACTGTAAGTGCACGCTGATGCTTTGCACAGTTACCAGTAATTCTTCTAGGAAGAATCTTACCTCTTTCAGAGATGTATCTCTTAAGCTTGTTTGTATCCTTGTAATCAATTACTGCATTCTTCTCTGCACAGAATACACAGACCTTTTTTCTTCTACGAATTGGTCTTCTCTTCATAGGAGCGTCTGGACGATCGCTCTTCTCTGTCTTATTGTAAGCCATTACTAATTACCTCCATTTAATTTCCTTACTTAAATGGTAAATCGTTGCCTGTCAATCCTGTTGGAATATCCATGAATCCATCTGCACTGGCATTCCCAGGTTCTGTTCTTTCTCCCTGCTTATACCCACCGCCGTTGTTTCCAGATGCATTCTTGCTCTCTGCAAACTCCTGCTCTTCTACGACAACTTCTGTTGTATAAACTTTATTGCCGTCCTTATTGGTATAGCTGCCTGTCTGAATACGACCTGTAATCGCAATCTTTGTACCCTGCTTCAAATACTTCTCAGCAAACTCTCCGTTTCTGCCAAATGCAACACAGGAGATAAAATCTGCTGTCTGCTCATTTCCAGAATTGTCTCTTCTCTGGAATCTACGGTCAACTGCAAGTGTATATCTTGCGATTGCTAAAGGCTCTGCAGCCTGTGAATATCTAACTTCCGGATCACGAGTTAAACGACCCATCAAAATTACTTTGTTCATCGGAAATCCTCCTAACTATTACTCTGCGTCCTGTCTAACACAAAGATATCTGAGAACAGATTCCATAATACGAACACTTGCTTCGATCTGAGCTGGAGCTTCAGCGTTTGCATCAAACTGGATGAAGTAGTAGAAACCTTCCTTCATCTTCTGAATCTCGTATGCTAATCTCAGCTTGCCTTTTTCGTCAACGTTTGTGATTGTGCCGCCTGCCTTCTCGATAATAGCCTTAGCCTTATCTACAACAGCAGTTCTTGCGTCATCATCAATCTTTGCGCTAACAACCAACGCCAATTCATACTTGTTCATGTTATTGCACCTCCTTATGGTCTATTGGCCTCCGAACTGGTCGGAAGCAAGGAATATAAAAATATATCACAGAGTTAGATATTACCATACGGAATTTTATTTTGCAAGCAATTTTTTCAGATTTTCTCATTTTTTTCGTCGTTATTTCGCGAAATAACATGCAAAGCTCTCGCTTACACCCGACTGTTGTATTAATATAGTATTTATGTTACATTAAATCATAGTAACTACTATATACCATAGGAGGGTTTTATTACAATGAAAGATGAAACAAAATGCCTGCATGCAGGCTATACACCAAAGAATGGCGAGCCTCGTGTTCTGCCTATCGTCCAAAGTACAACGTATGTGTACGAATCTGCCGCAGAAGTTGCCGGCATCTTTGATGATCCAACAAAAGGACTCTGTTATTCCCGTTTTGCCAATCCAACAGTCATGGCAGTCGAGGAGAAAATTGCAGCCCTGGAAGGTGGTGTCGGTGCCATGTGTACTACTTCCGGACAGGCAGCTACCTTGCTTTCCATCTTAAATATCTGTCAGGCTGGTGACAGCATCATCAGTACCCCTGAAATCTACGGCGGCACGATCAATCTGTTCTCTTTCACTTTGAAGAAGCTTGGCATTGAATGTATCTACGTGGATAAAAATATGTCTGACGATGAGATCAAGGCCTGTTTTAAAGAGAATACAAAGCTCGTGTTTGGCGAGACAATCGCAAACCCGGCGCTGACTGTATTTGATATTGAGCGTTTCGCAAATATTGCACATGCAATGGGAGTTCCATTGATCGTAGACAACACATTTGCAACTCCGATTCTCTGTAAACCTTTTGACTTCGGTGCTGATATCGTCGTACATTCCACAAGTAAATATATGGATGGACATGCCGTTCAGATCGGCGGTGTCATCGTAGACAGCGGCAAGTTCAACTGGGATAATGGCAAGTTCCCAGAGCTTGTCGAGCCTGACGAATCCTACCATGGAACCTGCTATACAAAATCTTATGGCAATATGGCATATATCGTCAAGGCAAGAATGCAGCTCATGCGTGACTTCGGTGTATATCCAGCCGCACATTCTGCATTCCTGTTGAATCTCGGATTAGAGACTCTTCCAGTTCGTATGAAGCAGTATACAGAAAATGCAATGGCAGTTGCAGAATACCTTGAAAAGAGTGACGCAGTTGTCAGTGTCAGTTGTCCAGCACTTCCTTCTGATCCAAACCATGCACTTGCAGAAAAATATCTCGGTGGCAAATCCTGCGGTGTTATCTCCTTTATCATCAAGGGCGGACGTCCGGCTGCGGCAAAATTCATGGATTCATTAAAGCTTGCCTCCAACGAAGTGCATGTTGCAGATATCCGTACCTGTGTCCTGCATCCAGCAAGTGAAACACATCGCCAGTTATCCGACGAGCAGCTTGTTGCAGCTGGTATTGATGCTGGTATGGTTCGTTTCTCTGTTGGTCTGGAGAACATCGATGATATCTTAGAGGATTTAGACGCCGCATTAAAAGCAGCTATGGAATAATTGATAGATTCTGTATCCATAAAAAAGGGTTGAAACAACTATGTTTCAACCCTTTTTCTTATCCTGCTTATATCTGTAATTCCAAAACACTTCCGAGGATTGCTTTCGGTTCCTTCACTTTCCGCTCTTCCGCATAGAATGCTTTGTTGTATTCCTGCAATTTCTGCATTGCGATCGGCTTGTCCACTTCCTCATACATCTGTGCATTCTTTGCACTAACCAGATTCGCCATACTAATAAAGCCAGGTTCAATAGCAATACCGCTGTCTTCTACCGGTGTGTCCGACTCCTTCGCCGGTCCCCACCATTTCATACCGATGGTATCTGCGTATTCTTCCGTTGGTGTCTCACACAGAAACTCCAACGCATACTGTTCTACCTGCTGCTTCGTACACACGATCTTCTTGCACCCAGTCACATGTCCTTTTTCATCCACGCGTCCAATCATCGCTGGATACGTGTCTACACTATTCAGATAATGACAATCAATCTCATGCATCCGTAGCTCTGTACGCTTGATGCCGCGTCGTTTCAGCAAAACTGCGATATCCGGTCGCACATTCATCATCCAACGTGCAAGCGGATTTCGATATTCGCGTTCTTTTCCAGACCATCCATTGATATGCTTTCCAAGATCGAACCCCGGATTTTCTATATCCAGTTCCTTATCCAGATTGTAAATCTCCGCAGCATTCACTGCCTTGGCATCTACATCCTCAAGCATCGCCCCCTGCGCCTCTTCACCTGCATACAGTGCACGTAACTTCCGGTTTGCAAATGTCACAAGCTTCCGGTTGAATTCAGCTTTACTGTCCGCATAATTGAAGTAATCACGCAGGAACGCCGGCATATAATATGCCTGCATTACTTCGTAAGTCTTATTTGTAAAATTGTCAGAATCGATCTTGACACGTTTGCATCCGTTCAAAATCTGGAACAGATACGCGGAAAACTGAGCTTCATCCCTACACAGGGAGCGCTCTCCATTTATATAGTCATTGATCAATATGTCCATATGTTTTACCACCATTTATTTTTATCTTAGTTCCCAAAAGTATGTATACCGAGCTTTGCGGCTGATCCCTTTGAGAAGTGCCAGTACATTGGTGAACCGTCACATTCCAGTACCACATAAACTGTTTTATCTTCCGATACATCACTAAAATCCAGATCCGGATAATTCTCACGGATATCCGGTGCATCACCGTTCGATGCAGTAAATGTACCTGTGTAAGTTCCACCATACTCTTCATCGTTCGATACAAGCGATACAGTTACCTCTCCATCAAACAATCCATCTACCAGATTACCAGAACGGGTTACCGTTACAAGCTCATCGCCAGCGTCCTCGTTGACAGATGTCTCAGTACCTGCACCGTTCGGTTTATCGTTGCTCCATGCACCTTCATAAACCAGATATGCCTGATTATAACCATCCATCTTGACGAACATCGTTCCCTGTCCACTTCGCACACCGTTCTCGTAATCACCATAATAGAAGTAATAACCAGAACTCAACAAAGTAGAATATGTGTAAACGCCCGCAGCTTTTCCTGTATAGGAGCTGTCATAGCCATCCGTTGCATAAACATAAGAATCACCGTCCATATTTGCAACAACTGTACTTGCATTATCGGAACCATCCACGTCCATCATGCCTGCATAATCGGAAGCTGACATCAGGCTGATTACCTGCTCCATCAGATCATGTCTGGCTGTCATCAACGCACGCTCTGACTCAATCTTCTCTGTATAAGAAGAGAAGTCCACATCCGACATGCTGTCCGCATATGTATTGATAAAGGATTCTGCCTGATCATACTGCTGTGCATCCATCATATCATCCAAAACAGCATATGCACATGCCTTTCTTCCACTCAGAGCCGACTCATTCGTACTGTCGAGATCCAAAGCATCTCCATAAGCAGCAATCTTATTTTCATAATCAGAGTTATCCATTGCATCGGCACGGTCTACATATGCAGTTACGAGGTTCTTCTTCAGACCGTTGTCATTTGTCAGGTTGTACCCTTCCTTATATGCATCGATCAGAGAATCCGTATCACTGTAAAGATCATCTGCGTATTCATAGAATGCTACGATATCCTCACTGTTCTCTGTTACTTTATCTGCATCAAAGCCCGTGATTGTTGTACGGAACTCTGTGAAATTCTCTCTTGCCCCATCGCTTTCACCGGCACTAATCTGTGCGGATAACAAACCGTTCATAGCCGGAACCCGGTCATCAAAGATACCAAGTGCTGCTTCATACGCCGTGACAGCTTCTTCGTAATTGCTGTCTGTCATCGCCTTCTCAGCAACATCCATCTTCCTCTCATACCGTTTCTCTGGCGTAAAGAACAGGAAATATGCGCCTGCGCCCAGTGCCAATACCACAACGACGCAGATAGCCACGATCAGACCTGTCTTTTTCTTCTTTGGTGAACCATCTTTGTTTACTTTTGGCTGTTTTGGTACCTTCGGTTTTTTCTCCTTCGGAGCTTTCGGTGGTTTCGGCGCCTTTGGCGGCTTTCCACCATTCATCGGCGGCATCTGTCCGTTATTCGGCATCATACCCATCGGTGCTCCCATTGATCCATTTGGCATCTGTCCCATTGGTGCTCCCATCGGTCCATTCTGCATCTGTCCCATTGGCGCTCCCATCGGTCCGTTCGGCATCTGTCCCATTGGTGCTCCCATCGGTCCGTTCGGCATCTGTCCCATCGGCATTCCCATCGGTGCTCCCTGTGGCGGAAGCATCTGTGTCTTGTCCTCAAACTGTGGTGCGCCCGGTGCTGGTGCTGCACCCATCATCGCTGGTTCTGGTCCTGTCAGAACCGTCGTTGCACCTTCCGTATCATCGTCATCCTCAGGTGTCATATCTTCTGCGCGCAATACCGTCGTCGCGCCCTCTTCTTCGTCCTCAGTTTCTGCATCCATCGCACGTAATACGGTGGTGGCACCCTCTTCTTCATCCACGTCATATCTGGATTCCGGATTCTTATTTTCGTCCATATCGTTTCCTCCTGCAAAACTGCAATACCTTCTTTACAGTTTATACTTTTTCTACCTCATATGTCAACATACTTTCTCGTATTTCACAAACGATTTACCATTCTTCTCTGTTTTTCAGGCTCTGGATTTCCTCTGTGGTAAGTTTCCGATATTCACCACACGCAAGCGACTCATCCAGATACAACGGTCCCATACGCAAACGCTTTAAATATAGCACCTGCATACCTACCGCTTCAAACATTCGTTTAATCTGATGATACCGCCCCTCTGTGATCGTAATTTCGATCTCACTTTCGCTCCCTGCCTTGTGAATCTTCAGTTCAGCTGGTGCTGTGAGCAGCTCATCTCCGATATCTACACCCTCAGCAAAAGCAGCGACCTCCTTCTTCGTGACCATGCCTTTGATCCTTGCATAATAGGTTTTTTCCACATGCTTTCCCGGTGCCAGCAGATCATTTGACAGCTTTCCATCGTTGGTTAAAAGCAACAGCCCTTCCGTATCTTTGTCCAGCCGTCCTACCGGAAATAAATCGCGTCGTTTTTGTTCTGTAATAAGATTCACAACTGTTTTTTCATGTGCATCTTTCGTTGCAGACACGACCCCCTGTGGTTTATGCAGCATATAATAAGAAAAACTCTCATACACGACCATTTTACCCTGCACACAGACAACATCCTGCGCCGGTTCCAGCTTTTCCTCCGCATGGACACACGTCTCACCATTTATGGTGACCTGTTTTGCCTTCAGCAGTCCTTTCACATCCTTTCGGCTGCCAAAACCCGCATCTGCCAAATATTTGTCGATTCGTATTTTTGCCATATTGCACCAGTCCTCCCATTTCCAGACAAAAGAAGAAGATCCACAGTCAACCCGCGGATCTTCCCATTCTTATTATCAATCCTCTTGGGGAGATTGAACTATATATTTCTGTCTCTGCTAATTAGAATAAGCTATCGTAGAAGCTTCCAACTGACGCGCCTGCCACTGCTCCGTACTGATTGTAAAATACAGACGATGAATTTGCAGATGCATCGCTTGCAAGCTGCAACATACGACTCTGTGTATTACTGCCGAAAGAGAAATCTCCGGCAAACAGTTTCTTCACATCCGACATATCTGCGGATGCAAATGCCTCCTCGTCAAATGCAAGTGTGTTATCACTTTTCACCGTAATTCCGATCTTGGCTAATGCACTTGTATAATTTCCAGTCTGAGAAGCCAGTCTGGATGCATCCTTCAGTACGCCTGATTTATCTGAATTCTGTGCACTCTCCATCACACTGTTGTAATTGCTGACAAAGCTCTTTACATTCTTCTGGATCTTATCTGTATCCGCACTCTGATACAGCTTCTCATCCTTCAATGTTTTCAGATCCTTCCATGCATCCTCGGATGCCGTCTTTGTCGCAGTATCCTCTGTCTTCGTCTCTATGTTACTCTTGGAAAACTGCTTCTGCGTTGCCTTCTTCGCACTATCGTTCGAATAATAATGCTTTGCAAGCTTCAGATAACTGCCGTTCCGAATGGAGTTGTAATCGCTGAGAAGTCCCATCAATCCACTGCTTGAATTGCTGGAAGATGTTCCAAGCATGCTATTAAAAAAATTGCTGCTAATATTCATACTCATATTCTCACTTCCTTTTTACATTCTCCTACTATTCGTTCTTACCCGTAGTATACTACATATCCCACTGATTTGTAAAGAGATTTACGGATTTGTCGTCGAATCTTCCGTTGTTCCCTCTGTTGTGTCCGCACCTTCACGTTTGAGATAGATAACTTCATCGGTATACATGCCTGAATCGTCGGCGGTCTCTTCCCAAGTTGTCGTGCATGCCTCATCCGTGTATGCTTTATATTCCAGCAATGCAAGCTGTACCGGTTTGTCCACTGGAACTGTATAACTGCTCTCCAGTCCTTTTCCCTCTAAAATCTTGAACGTAACTGTCCGCGTCATCATAGACTCGTGTGCGGTCGCGATTGCCTCCGGATATGTATAAGAATTTCCTTCTGTCACCCAGGAATATGATACCTTTTCCCCATTGGCATCGTAACAATAATATTCAAGCACCTTGTAATTGTCATCCAGAACATACTGGAATACATAAGATGCGTTGTCATTCTTATAATTTGTCTCCACAACCAGATCTCCGTCCTCACGGTAGATATCCTTGATCGTCTGATCCGCCTCTGTAAGGGAGATAATCATATCGTTGTGATTCGTGTTGATGATCGCATCTGCCACATTTGGTTCCGGATAGATCAATGCATAACACGTCTTGTCCTCATCAATCAGATACCAATAACCATATTCTTTATCAAGCACCTGCACGATTCCATTTGAATCCTCGTACGCCTGCAGATACGTGCCGTCCTCGGCAAACCCAAGGAACTGATATTCCGAATACACCTCAACACCATCACTGTAATAGATTGTATTCAAGCTGTAATTGTTTCCACCCGCAAGCAATGTATCCCCTTTGTTTGCATCATAGATTGCTTCCATCGTGACCTTCTTATCTTCCTCTGAAGCGGGTTCGCGCTTCTTTTCCTCTTCCGTTGTATTCTCTGCTTCCTCCCGGATATCTGCCAGAATATCTTCGGTCGTTGTCGCATCACTCTGTGACGCTGCCGCTTCGGTTGTCACAAGCACCAGTTTATCTTCTTTTCCGCATGCAGTCAGTGCAAGCATCGCTGCCGCCATCGCACACGCCACCCATAATTTTAACTTCCTCATATGTTCTCCTTCCCGCTCACATGGTTGCTGCCGCCCCACATTAAGCCTGTCTCTTCAATACGCGTATCACAAGTTTCTTTACTTCTGCAAACTCTCCCATCTTGAAATAAGCCACAAACAACAACAGATTTGACACGATCACAGACACGATTGCCTTCAGGATCAGCGCCAGAATTCCAACGCCCGGTATCTGGCTTGCAACCAAATAGGTAAGTGTACATACAATCGTTGTCACGATTGTATAATACAGAAGCTTCCGTATATATTCCCATGCATTCCGCTTAAATAATACCGTAAACAGGTTGTGCAGAATCCACGGCATACCAACAGCCAGCACCGAAATAACGGTAGACAGGATAACACCATAGATACCAATAAACTGTACAAGAATAATATTCAGCACCAGATTCACAAGTGCCGTCACAAGTGGACGGAACCGGTCTTCATGCCAGATTCCCGCTGCATCTTTGTAAGTGATCAGAATCTGGTTTACCTGGCTGATGAAGAAATACACAACCATGCAAACAACGACTGCAAATGGAAGCATTCGCTTCTCTGTTACCCAGAGCCGCATGAACGGCTGATACAGACAGAGCATAACCGCACTGCACATACCTGCAAGCCACATAATGATAAATGAAAGCTTCTTCAAATCCGTATAATTTTTTTCTTCCGTCTCCACCAGAATGCTGTTTCCGATACCTGCGGTACACGATACAAACACCACATTCATGATTCCGGTTACCGCAGTCAGCACATAGTAATAATTATTGTAAAATGCATTCGCTGCAAGTCCTAAAAATGCAGATATAACAATCGTATCCGCCGAAGATACAATGACCTGTCCCACCTTCATGGTGAAGAGATCTCTGATACGGTTATTGATTTTCTTTACTGTCTCCTTCGGCAGCTTTCCGACTGCCTTATATTCCGGATACATCTTATTCGCAAAATATGCCGTTACCAGATTCGTAACGATCTGTGTGAAGATCTGTACAATCAGATAGATATAATAATCACCGATTGTCATAACGACAACTAACTGTGCCGCATACTGGAACGTATTCGTCACAAGCATGACCTTGCTCGCTACATCATTTCTCTGGTGTGCAGTCAGCAGACTGTTCTTGTACGCGAGCAGCCAGTACGACATACAGGTACAGAACAGATTGAGCAGATACACGACATAGATGCTCACGCCCTCCGGCATATCACTCTTTACAAGATACGGAATAAACGGCGTCAGAATTCCGCCAACGACTGCGATTACCAGTCCGATGATCCGGTAATATTTCTGATATAATTTTAACAACGCGCAGATCTGCTCTTTATCATTGTCGATAATCGGCTGGTACATGGAATAAACCATCGCTGAACCAACGCCCAACTCCGCAAGGTTCAACACCCACAGCACCGAACCAAACAAGCTGTTTAAGCCGAGATACCCATCGCCCATGTAGTACATAATTGCTGTACGCATGATAAATGGAAGCAGTATCTGATAGCCTTTCAAAAACATGCCAAACACAACATTTCGCGAGGCATTTCTTACACGGGTTTCCTGTTGCATAACTTTCCTCTTTCTACTACGAACTTATGATTCCTGTGTGGAATCAATATAGACACGCGGTACACGCTGGGAGATATTGCATACAATCTCATCGACATTTGTCTGAAGCAGATCTGCCATCCACTGGATGGAAAGGTCTCCGCCAAGTAGCGTCACCTGATCGTTTCTCTGTACATCCGGGATATCTGTCACATCGACCATACACTGATCCATACAGACTCTTCCGAGGATCGGTGCTTCCTGTCCACGGATCAGCACCTTTCCTCGGTTCGACAGATCTCTCCGGTATCCATCCGCAAATCCAACCGGCAGGGTTGCGATCTTCGTCGGACGCTTCGTCACGAATGTGCCACCATAACCAACCTCCGTTCCTGTCGGAACCTCCTTCACCATAACCACATACGTGTACCAGCTCAAAATCTCCTTGAAGTTCTCTTTTTTGAACCCTTCTTCGTCGATTGGATTCAAGCCATATAAGATATCTCCGGCACGTACCATATCGAGCTGCGAATCCGGCATCAGCAAAATCGCCGGGCTGTTCGCCACATGATACTTCGGAAATGTGATTCCCATTTCCTTTAACTTCTCTGTCATACGCAGAAAGCGGTCAAGCTGCTTCCCTGCACTCTTATGATCGTACTCATCTGCACGTGCAAAATGCGTGAAAATGCCTGTCATATTCAGGGATTCCATCTGTGAAATCTCCTTGATTGCTTCAAGCGTCTCATCGTTATCCGGGAACCCGATCCGGCTCATTCCGGTGTCGAGCTTGATCTGTATATTCTGCTTTCTGCCCTGCCGTTTCGCTGCCTCGGCAACCGTCTTCGCATATTCCACCGAGAATACTGGAAAGTCCAGATTGTAACGGACTGCCTCATCTAAGTCATAATCTCTGGTATCTCCAAGCACAAGAATCGGCTCTGTCGCGCCATGCTCCCGCAAGGCAACACCCTCGCTCCACAGTGCAACCGCATAGTTGGTCACGCCGCAGGCTTTCAATGTCGGATACAATCCTTCCGCGCCGTGCCGGTATCCGTCACCCTTTAAAACCGCCATGAGTTCGACACCCGGCTTTAATTTCTTGCGGATCTCTGCTAAGTTATTTTTCAGCATACCAAGATCTACGACGGCTGCTGTTCTTCCCATCCAAGGTTCCATACAATCTATCATACCTTTCCATTTTTCAAGTACATCAAAATTATCTAAAATAAAACACAATCGAGCAGGTTCATACATCCTGCTCGATTTACTTTCTTCACAGATTATCTCTGTACAATTCTTACATCAATTCATTCATTGAATCTCTGATGATATCCAGTCCGCGCATCAATTCGTCATCCGTTGCCACAAGCGCCGGCATCAGCTTCAACACATTGTTATCTCGGCCTGCACGTTCCATGATCAATCCCTTTTCAAAGCACTTGTTACAGATTGCCAAAGCAAGCTTTCCATCTGCAACCTGGACGCCCCAGATACAGCCGATTCCCCGGATCTCCACACCCGGTCTTGCAATGTTCTCATCCATATATTTGCGGATGATTCCCTCTTTGCGCTTTACCTCAGCCTCAACCTTATGGTCAAGCATATATTCCAGTCCTGCCTTCGCTGCAACCATAGAAAGCTGGTTGCCACGGAACGTTCCGTTGTGCTCGCCCGGTGACCAGATATCTAACTCCGGCTTGAACATTGTCAGAGCAAATGGCATACCATATCCACCGATGGACTTCGACATTACGAACATATCCGGTACGATACCTGCACGCTCGAACGAGAAGAAGGTTCCTGTTCTCGCACAGCCTACCTGAATATCATCCACGATCATCAAAATATCATACTTATCGCACAACGCACGGACACCCTGCAGATATTCATTGGAAAATACATGCACGCCTCCTTCTGCCTGTACGGTCTCGATAATGATTGCTGCCGGTTTCTCCACACCTGAGTGGTCGTCCGTAAGCAATGTCTCCATATATTTGATTGTATCAAGCTCCGGGAACATATATGGTGCCGGAATATGTGTAACATCATTCAGACATACACCTGCGCCGCCACGGCTGCCCGCATCACTTGTGAGAGACAATGCGCCAAGTGTCATACCATGGAAACATCCCATGAGTGCCCAGATCTGATTTCTCTTCTTTACTTTACGCGCCAGCTTCAATGCAGCCTCTACGCCATTGGTTCCGGTTGGTCCAGGGAACATTACCTTGAAATTCAATCCTCTTGGCTGTAACACCTTTTCTTCAAAGAACTGCAAAAACTCTTTCTTCGGAACAGTCATCATATCCATCGAATGCATAATTCCATCACTCATCAGGTATGCAACCATCTTTTCCTTAATATAGTCATTGTTATGTCCATAGTTTAAGGCTCCTGCTCCGCAGAAGAAATCTATATATTCCTTTCCGTTCTCATCCTTCATGATCGAACCCTTTGAAGTCGTAAAGACCGCAGGGAAGCTTCTACAATAAGAACGTACCTCTGATTCATAATTCTCAAATACTTCAACGTCAGTCATACACTCGTACCTCCTACTCTGTGTGACTCATTTTCTTCATAATCAAGCTATAATATACTCCTCATTCTCTCACTTCGCAAGTGAAAAAAGAATGAATTCTGTATTTCAGACTTAAGATAATTCCAAATCCGGCTTTTCAAACTCCTTCATTTTCTGGTTATAGGCATCCCGCATCGCATCTTCATACGGTATTTTCTCCATATCTGCGCCTAACATACGCAGAAGGTAATGTGTGAAATCCGGGTTTGCTACAAGGATTGGTCCAAGCATGTAAGTCGCAAGAATCTTTCCTTTGCGGATACCTTCAAATACCGACTTCGGATTCATACCGGTTCCCATCTCAACCTTACAAAAGCTCTCCTGCTCCGGGATTCCAAATGTATGGGAGAAACGGCTTGTATAACCAAGCAATGTAATATCATCGAATTTTGCCTTCATCAATGTATTGAAACGGTTCGGGGTCTGTCTGACCGAATAGCTGTTTAAGTACGCCAGCGCTTCCACCTTGCTGCCATCTTCCCGCTTGATGTATTTGCCAAGCAGTTCGAGCGCATTTCCAACGAAGAAGAATACTGTCTTCTCTGCATCAAATGCACGGAAGATCTCTTCCTTCAAAGGAAGCAGACGGCTCAAAATCACTTCCTGACTCTTCTCGCTCATCGAGCACATATATACCAGATCAATATCCTCTGTCAAAAACAGAGGCTTCGCATTCAATGTTGTCTCTACAAATTCTGCATCCGGTAAGCAGAGCTTCAAGTATTGCATATTTCCTTTGTCACCATATAAGGTACAAAGCTCCGGATAAAGGATTTCAATCTTCATTATTTTTCATCCTCCAGTCTCTTCAAAAGCTTCTGCTTCATCTTGCAGGAAATACCATAGGTATCGCAGTCGTATAAGATATATACCTTATCAACGCCCTCTAACTTTACTTTATCGACCGCTGCAACCTCATCGAGATCCCACGCGATCTTCTCCTCCGGGATTCCGGCGATCAGCGCACGCACACGGTGATCGAGACATCTTGGTCCACAGCAGACTACCTGCATTACATCGTCTCTTGCAAACTGCTCGTATTCAAGGTCGTAGATCCAGCCGATAAACTCGATACTCTTCTGTCTGTCGCTGAAGTCATCCTCTGCGATCATGATGACCTTCTTACCAGGCTCTTCTGCCACATACTCGAACGTACGGCAGGAGCTGACTGCGCTCTGTCCTTTGCTGAGTGCCTGAACGACTGTCACATTTCCGACCTTCGTCTCGCTGTAACGGGATTCCGGCACATGGATCTCTGCGATCCGCTTCTTCACCTCATCGGAAGAATATCCAAGCTCCCGCATCATCGTAATTACAGTCAATTCATTATAAATATTAAACAACGCATCATGGATCAGTGCGTATTCGATCTCATTTCCATCCTTTTCACGGACAATTAACTTCTTGCCTTCCTTGTCGACCTTCGTTGCAAGATAATCTGCATCTGCAGACTTGTAATCGCAGTTTGGACAATAAGCATTTCCAATATGATGATAACGAAGGTAGTTGAACTTCAGCTTCGTACCGCATTTTGGACACAATGTATAATCAGCGATCAGGTTGTATGGCTCCGTCTTGTCATCGTCCTGCTTTCCGATTCCGAAATAAACATGCTCACTATTCGGCTTTAAGTTGCTGCTGCACTGCTCATCTGCATTTAAGATCAGCTTCGTTGTGTCCGGGCAGTATGTGTCAATGACACTGAAAATGTAATCCGGATGTGCGTTTCGCTTCAGTGAATCACGGAACAGGTTCGTCACGACGAGATAATCCGGCTTTACATATGGAAGAATCAGACGGGATGCACGCTCGTCCACCTCAAATACAGTTGCGTCCACGCGGCATCTGCCAAGCCAGTTGACGCTGTTCAACAGGTTTGTCACACAGCCCGGCACGATATTCGAACCGGTCCGGTTGCTGACTACCTTCTTGCCTTCCTTCTCCAGCATATCGGTCAGCATGTTTGATACGGTCGTCTTACCGTTCGTACCTGTCACGCAGATACAGAGCGGTGCCTTCGGTGCCTGCGCCATGAAATCCGGGCAGATTTTTCTGGCAACAACGCCTGGGGTATGCGTGCCGTTGCGCCCCGAAAGGCGGATGATGACTTTGCTGAATTTTGCAGCCATGACTGCGATATGATAACGTAACTTCGACATGATTGTCTCCTTTTTCCTTTTGAACCTCGCTGGTGTGTGATGAGATAAACTTTTCTCCTCATATATCCAAATACAAATTCATTTCATATATGATGTATTGAAACTAAGAAGTACTAGATGTTCTTAATTTTCTTTTTCTCTATGTCCGCCATCGCCGCCAATTCGCCATCC
>ERZ780083.195-NODE-195-length-22991-cov-6.692100_pt1 | contig 22991 bp, 20 predicted proteins | sample MGYA00511838_ERZ780083 | MGnify/ENA primary metagenome ERZ780083 (study PRJEB29588, sample SAMEA2152602) | human gut metagenome | biome: human gut; feature: human-associated habitat; material: faeces | place: Denmark | collected 2008/2010 ...
CGCTCATGCGGATAATCTCAACGGTTTCTTCCTGCGGCGGCTCTTTCAAGCCGTAGACTGCTTCCCGCAAAAACTTTCCGTCTGTGATTTCCGCCCGGTGCTGCAACACCTCGTTCCAGTCCTTGAAAAGTGGCACAAGGCGGTGGACGGTCAAGCCCTCCGGCATGAGCTTCACAAGGCGGCTGCAAGCGTCGTTTCCGGCTTCGTCGCTGTCAAGGCAGAGGTAAATGGTCTTGATGTTCGGACGGTCAGAGAGGAAACGCAGCAGGGCTTTTTCTCCCACGCCGCCCAGTGCAAGGTAGCTTTGTTTCTGCCATTCCTTTTTGAACAGGCAGAGGAAAGATAACAGGTCAATGGGGGCTTCAAAAACAAACAATCTTTCGCCCTCGCCCCGGTAGCAGAAGTTAAAGGCTTTGTCGCTGCCTTTCACATCAAGCCGGAAGCTCCCGGCTGTGCCGCGCTGGTGGGCGTAGCGTGGTACTCCGACCTCGTCCCGCCCTACGAATACGGCGTTGTGGTGGGCGGCTTCCTCGTAAATATCCCCGGTGGCAAAGAAAAAGCCCATCACATCTTCATCAATGCGGCGGGCTTCGGTAAGGTAGCTTTTCACTTGTCCGGCGGTATCGCTGCGGGGCGGCAATCGAAAATCAGAGAGGGGCGCGGGGCTTGGTCTGTCCGGCGCGGCTGCTCCCTGTTCCCCTGTGAGAAGTTCAACGGCTTCGGTGAAGCTCTTGCCGAAAAACTCCATGACAAAATCAATGGGTGCGCCGCCCTTGCTCTGACTGTGCCTGTACCATTTGTTTCCCCGGACGGTCAGGCTGTCGTGCCGCTTCCAGCGGTATTCATTCCCGGCGCGGGTAAGCTGCTCGCCCTGTGATTGCAGGAAAGAAACAAGGTCGGCTTGGTTGGCGCGGTCTACCTGTTCTTGGGTGTAATACATGGTTGATACCTCGCTTTCTGTGGTTGAATTGTTCATAGGTTTTGAGTATAATGAAATCGACAAATCGGGATTTTTGGAGGTAGATGGAAATGAATAAGGAACAGCTATACGCAGCACAAACAGCAATGATTGAGTGGTTATCTGACCCTCATGAATTAGGAAAAAAGCCTTTCAAAATTGAATGTGCAGGTGAATTTGATTTTAATGAAATGCATTATTACATTTTCAAATTCAAAGCGTCGTTGCTTGGTAAATGGCTTGTTGGTGTCTGTGGTGGTTTTGAAGATGATGATTTAGAACCATGCGGACATATTTTCAGCAATATGCAAGAATATAATGAAACTACTGCTAAAAATGAATGTATTACAATGGTTGAAAATATTATGGCATACTGGAAAGAACAAGCCGCCAAATATAGTAACCAATAATACAAATTCCAGTTTGGCGAACTGATGCAGTGATAAAAAGGAGGCACAGGAGTTGAAACAACGCACCTATATTGCCATCGACCTCAAGAGCTTCTATGCCTCCGTCGAATGCCGTGATAGAGGCTTAGATCCTCTGGACACAAACCTTGTTGTCGCGGACGAAAGCCGGACTGACAAAACCATTTGCCTTGCTGTTACCCCATCCCTCAAGAGTTATGGCATCTCAGGACGCGGCAGATTGTTTGAGGTGAAGCAGCGTGTCAAAGAAGCGAACGCAGGAAGACAGCACGATGCACCGAAACGAAAGCTCGAAGGATCATCGCATTTCTTTTCTGAGCTGCAAGCTAATCCTGAGCTTGCGATTGACTTCATCATCGCACCGCCGCAAATGGCTCGGTACATGGAGATCAGTACGCGGATATATGAGGTCTACATGAAGTATGTTGCGCCGGAAGACATTGTGGTTTACTCCATCGACGAGGTGTTTATGGATGTGACGGATTATCTGAACACCTATCATCTCACGCCACATGACCTTGCGATGAAGATGATCTTGGATGTGCTTGAGACAACCGGTATCACCGCAACCGCCGGGATTGGAACAAACCTTTTTCTCAGCAAAGTTGCGATGGATATTGTGGCAAAGCACATTCCGGCAGATAAAAACGGTGTTCGCATTGCAGAGTTGGATGAGATGAAGTTTCGCCGTGAGCTTTGGACGCACCAGCCGCTCACAGACTTTTGGAGAGTCGGTAGAGGCTATGCAAAGAAGCTCGAAGAAAACGGAATGTTTACGATGGGCGATGTTGCCCGATGCTCGGCGAAAAATGAGGACTTGCTTTACAAACTTTTCGGCAAGAACGCAGAACTGCTGATCGACCATGCGTGGGGCTGGGAGCCTTGCACGGTTGAAGCAATCAAAGCCTACAAGCCCAGCACCAACAGCTTAGGCTCAGGACAAGTCCTGCATTGCCCCTATGAGGCTGAAAAGGCAAAGCTCGTCCTCCGTGAGATGGCTGATCTTCTCGTGCTGGACTTGGTGGACAAAGGACTTGTGACAGATCAAATCGTCATCACAGTTGGCTACGATATAGAAAACCTCACCGATCCCGAACGAAGCCGAAAATATCACGGGACAGTTGTAAAAGACCATTACGGACGGCAGATACCAAAACAGGCGCACGGCTCAATCAATCTTGACGGTCACACATCATCTACGAAGAAAATAATGTGTGCTACGGCAGAACTCTTTGATAGGATCGTGGACAAGAATCTTCTTGTGCGTCGGCTGAATATCACAGCAAATCATGTTGTTCCAGAAGCAGACGCGCCAGTGAAAAACGGAGGCTATGAGCAGCTTGATCTCTTCACAGATTTCACTGCCTTAGAAGCACAACGAAAGCGCGAAAAAGCAGAGCTGGATCGGGAAAAGAAAATGCAACAGGCAATGCTCATCATCAAGAAGAAGTATGGAAAGAACGCCATACTCAAAGGCATGAACTTGGAGGAAGGCGCAACCGCAAAGGACCGCAATGAGCAGATTGGTGGACATAAGGCGTAAGAAAATGGCTATGGAAAAGATGATGATAAAAGAGATAACCGAAAACAAGAAAGAATATCTGAATTTACTATTATTAGCTGACGAGCAGGAAGATATGATAGATCGCTATCTTGATAGAGGACGAATGTATGTCCTTGAAGACAACGGAGTAAAGTGTGAGTGTGTTGTGACAGATGAAGGAAACGGCATTCTCGAAATAAAAAACATTGCTACGGAGCCTGAGTTTCAGGGCAAGGGTTATGCGAAAATGTTGATTAGTTTCATTGCAAGAGAATACAGTGGACGATTTGAGGTTTTGCAAGTAGGTACGGGTGATAGCCCGTTGACTATTCCGTTTTATGAAAAATGCGGATTTGTGCGCTCACATATAATTCCTAAGTTTTTTTCAGATAATTATGATCACCCGATTTTTGAGTGTGGTATTCAGTTGGTAGATATGGTTTACCTTCAAAAATCTATCTGACCTTGCATTTACAAAGGAGGCAACCGATTGTATCAATACGAGGACATTATCAACCTTCCACATCATGTCTCTACCACTCGTCCACAAATGCCGATGTCAGATCGTGCAGCTCAGTTTTCTCCGTTCGCAGCTCTCACCGGTTATGATGCTGCTATCAAAGAAACCGGGCGTCTGACTGACACAAAGATCGAGCTGGATGATGAAGAACTCCATAACCTAAATTTGAAGTTTCAGTTTCTTGTGGAGCATCTTGAAGATGAGCCGGAGGTAGCAGTCACATACTTCAAAGCAGATGAGAGAAAAGCCGGTGGTGCTTATCTTGAAGCAACAGGCATCGTGAAAAAGCTGGATGATTTTGAGCGGCTGATTACCATGCAGGACGGCACGAAGATTCCGATGGATGACATTCTGACTATTGAGAGTGATGCGTTCTCATCGCTTGAACAATACTAAAAAGACGCTTTCGAGCGTCTTTTTCTTTTATGCGTGAGACAAAAACGCGGAATTTGTCCGTTGTATTACGAAGGGGTATTTTACGGGGGACTTCCAACTAAGATTACGATTTTAGAGAATAGCAAGCACAGCCGGTGTATATACACACGGCGATTTTGGATTAAGGAAACCCTCCCCTTAATCCAGAAAATGCTTGTTGGGATGTCTCCCAAACCCTCTATCTTTATGAAAGGACAAACCGCTTATGGCAAACAGAACACGACCAAATCAGATACTCTTCTTTGTTTCAGATGACGAGAAACGGATTATCAAAGGAAAGATGAAACAGCTTGGTACAAACAACATGGGAGCGTATCTTCGCAAGATGGCAATTGATGGTTACATCATCAAAGTGGACTACACGCAGCAGAAGAAACTTGCCGCAGCAGTATCTCGCGCAGCGGCAAATATCAACCACATTTGCCGCCGAATCAACTCCACAGGACACTTCTATGAGGACGATGTTGCAGAGCTGAAAGAAAGGCAGGCTGAGATATGGCGATTACTAAAATCAAGCCAATCCGAGGAACTGTGAACAAGGCTCTCGCATACATTCTTGATCCGCAGAAAACAGATGACCAGCTCTATGTCTCTTCCTATGGTTGCGCTGCCAGCGATGCCGCAGCGAAGGAATTTGAGTGGACAAGAAATCTTGCTGCTCAACAAGGAATGCAGATGCCGAAGGTGATCGCCCGACATCTGATCCAATCCTTTGCGGTTGATGAAGTCACGCCGGAACAAGCGCATGAAATCGGTAAGCAGTTTGCCGACGAATGGCTCAAGGGAAAGTACGAGTATGTGATTGCAACGCACATCGACAAGGGGCATTGCCACAATCATATTATCTTTAACGCTGTCAATTATGTTGACTTCCATGCGTACCGAAGCAATAAGAAAACCTATCGTGAGATGCGGCATCTCAGTGATGAGATATGTGCTGAACACGGGCTGTCAGTTATTCCTCCCTCTCAGGGAAAAGGCATGGACTACAAGGAATACACCGAAGCCAAACGCGGTACAAGTTGGAAGCAAAAACTCAAGCAGACCATTGATCGCTGTGTGATCACAGCAAAGGACTACGATGAGTTTTTGAAGCTGATGCAGGACGCCGGATATGAAATCAAAACCGGCAAATACATCTCCTTCCGTGCCGAAGGGCAAGAGCGTTTCACCCGTGCAAAAACCATCGGAGATAACTACACCGAGGACCGGATCAAGGAACGCATTCAAGGACGCAATGCCCGCAGACGGCAGATGCAGAACGGTAGGAAGAACATCTCTCTCATCAGCGATATTCAAAACAGAATTAAGCAGATCGACAGCAAGGGCTTTGAGCATTCTATGAAGATTAAGATCCTCAAAGAAGCCGCCAGAACGCTAAACTACCTCACTGAGAACGAGCTGCTTCAATATGCCGATCTTGAAAAGAAAGTCGAAGACATTCATAGTTCTTATGAGCGTACCGGCGCTGACTTGAAAGTCGTTGAAGCGCAGCTCCGAAAGGTGCAGCCGCTTATCAAGAATATCTCAACCTATCAAAAGCTCAAGCCGGTCTATGATGCCTACTCAAAGACGAAGAACAAGCAGAGTTTTCGAGCTGCGCACGAGGCAGAGCTTGTCGTTTTTGAAGCAGCAAAGAGTACATTGCTTGCTATGCAAGATGGTGAAAAACTTCCAAGTATGAAGTCTCTGCAAGCCGAGCAGCAACGCCTTTTGGAAGAGCAGCAGCGTCTCTACGACGAACGAGCAAGGCTCAAAAAAGAGGCTAAAGTGATTGATACCATGAAGGCAAATGTCGATGATTTCCTCAGTCCAACGCTTTCACAGGAGCATGAAAAAGCCAAAAGTAGCGAGTTGGAATAACCACCAAAGCCTGAGTCGTATGAATAAATCGGCTCAGGCTTTCTTCTTCGTAATGCGCTCCATGAACTTGAAATATATTTTGAATTTTTGGAGCATCGTATTGAAAATTTGAAGCGTTTGGTGTATAATATAATGAGTCTCACTATAAGCGTTTGAGAGAGGTGCTTTTATGAAGATAAGCTATAAGAAATTATGGGTCATGCTCATTGAAAGAGAGATCCCAAAATCAACTTTACGCAAGGATATAGAGCTGTCTCCTGGCACGATGAGTAAGCTCAATAAGAACGAGGATGTAGCTCTCTCTGTTCTGCTGCGCATTTGCGACTATTTGAATTGTGACATTGGAGATATATGTGAAGCTGTGCGAACGGGCAAGAAGTAGGTCTGAGTTTTCGTGCAGCTATTTTGTTATAGGTAGAGAAAAATACCTCAGCGAAAGGAGCATATATGGATGTCCTTGAGAATGCTGTGACTGAGAAAAATGCCCTCGTTGAAGCGGAGGCGTTTCCCACAGATGATCGAGTCACCTACAAAGACAGCACCTATGAAATTGTTTCTAAGGTTGCATATTTGATTGGTGTTCCGAAACGAATTTTTGATAATGAGCATGAAGCACCCAAAATAGAGATATACGAAAAACTTGATGCAGACAAAACGGCACGGATAATCCGTCATTTGTGTATCATAAGGACAGCGATTGAAAGAAACTTCAAGCATATCAACGAGCGCATGAAGTTTAGTTATCTCTCAATCAGCAGTATGCCGGAATATGTGCCGCAGGATAGCCTTCAACAACTAAATGCGGATGGCATTAGTTTTATAAAGAAGTCCAGCACGAAGCTAAGTCAGCATATCGTTGAGATAAACAAGCTGATTTCTGATCGGATCAATAATTGCAAGAAGCTATTTCCTCTTTGGCTGAATTGGCTGTATGTAAAAAACCTCTTTCTCATGCCAGATGGCTTGAAAGAGGAAGGGACAAAAGCAGCAGCAGATATTTATTACGCTCACTTGCTCTTTTATCCTTACCAGATGTATATAAACTGGGAACCGGAGGATGTCGGTAATCTGCTCTATAACGATAAAAAATTCGTGACGCTGCTTTATCAAATGAACGGTGACTACTTTACAGAGTACAGTAAAGTTTCTGATGCTGGAAGTTACATTAAAGGAAGCATCTACGAGTTTATTGGTAGCAGCGAAAAGGTTGTCGTAGTGGTAGATTGTGAAAACTCTGATCCGTACAAGCTCTGCGCTACGCTCAAGAATCTTGACTATCAGTACACACAGAAGATAGCATCCATCATCCTGTTTGATGATGTGCATAGTGCATCTGCTTGGCGTATTCTGGATAGTTTTACCCACATCCCGGTCGAACACATGATGACCGAACGGGTAAAGCAGAACAAGTCTCTGGTCGATGTGATGCTGATTGCCCGAACTTGTCAGGAGCATTACAAAAACAATGTGGATTCCTTTATTTTGGTGTCCAGCGACTCCGACTATTGGGGACTGATTTCTTCTTTACCGGAGGCTCGGTTCCTTGTCATGATAGAGCGCGAAAACTGCGGACCGGATTTGAAGAACGCACTTGTCAATGCCGGTATATTCTATTGCTACATTGATGACTTCTACTCCGGCAATGCAGAGGATATTAAGATCGGCGCCCTGTTCAAAGAGATGTATCATTACATAGATCAGGCGGTGCGGCTGAATATCTACGAGATGTTCACAGAGGCGTTAAGAGCGACTCGAATTGAAATGAGTTCTTCGGAACAGAAACAGTTTGTGGACAAGTATTTGAAAACGATGCAAATGTCCATTGCGGATAATGGCGATGTGACATTGGAAATAAGACGAAAATGAGTCCGTTATATCGGACAGTAGCCGTGATAGAATAAAATGAGGATCGGTTGGTAACCAAAAATGATCCTCAAGTATTGGAGATGAAGATATGGCATACCAGAGCGAAGCGGCTCTTGAGCAACAATTCATAGAGCAGCTAAACAAGCAGGAATACAGCACAGTCGATATTCCTGATTATGACGCATTGGTGGAGAACTTCAAAGTTCAGTTTGAAGCCTTCAATGCGCCCAAACTTGATACGCCTATCACCGATAAAGAGTGGGAGCGTATCTTTAACCTCATGCTTGGAAAGTCCGTGTTCCAGAGCGCAAAAATTCTGAGAGACAAGTTTGTCCTTGAGCGTGAGGACGGGACGAAGATTTACCTTTCCTTCTTCGATCAGGATCACACCAAGAATATCTTCCAAGTTACACATCAGACAACGGTTGTAGGCAAGTATGTCAACCGCTATGATGTAACGATTCTTGTGAATGGCTTGCCGTTGATTCAGGTCGAGTTAAAGCGCAGGGGGATTGACATTCGAGAAGCAGTCAATCAGGTCATGCGCTATAAGAAGCACTCCTATAACGGACTATATCACTTCATTCAGCTTTTCATTGTCTCCAACGGCGTTGATACCAAATACTTTGCCAACTCCGACAGGGACTTGATGTATAGCCTCGCCTTCTTCTGGACGGATTTCAACAACATCCGTATTACCAACCTGAAGGACTTCTCAATCTCTTTTCTGGCAAGGGATCACATCATCAAGATGCTGACACGCTATACCATCCTGAACGATACGGATAAGGTTCTGATGGTTATGCGCCCCTATCAGGTGTATGCCGTAGAAGCCCTTATAAGGCAGGCTACGCTCACAAATCGCAACGCCTATATCTGGCATACCACCGGTGCAGGAAAGACGCTGACATCCTTTAAGACAGCTCAAATCCTCGCAGCCAATCCGAACATCAAGAAGGTTATCTTCCTTGTTGACCGTAAGGACTTGGACTCTCAGACCACCGAAGAGTTTAACAAGTTTGAGGCTGGCTCTGTGGATGTCACAGATCGCACAGACATTCTTGTGCGGCAAATGAAGGATAAGAACCGGCAGCTCATTGTCACGACGATGCAGAAGATGGCAAATGCCGTTAAGCGTCCTCAATACGAAAAGGTAATGGACGCATACCGTGACGAAAAGGTTGTCTTCATCATTGATGAATGCCACCGCAGCCAGTTCGGAGATATGCACAAGGATATTGTTCGGCATTTCAAGAAAGCGCAGTTCTTTGGCTTTACCGGTACGCCCCGTTTTGAAGTGAACGGAAAGACGGAGGGCAAGATCACACAGACCACCGAAATGCTGTTTGGGGAATGTTTGCATAACTATCTGATCAAGGATGCTATCTTCGATAACAATGTCCTCGGTTTCCATATTGAGTACATAAAGACGATGGAAGGCGATTTTGACTGGGACGATCCGACATTGGCTGACGCGATTGATGTTGGCGAACTCTATATGTCGGATGAGAGAATGTCCCTCATTGCAAACCACATCGTCCAGAACCACAAAGCCAAAACGAGAAATGGTCAGTACACGGCTATCTTTGCTGTTTCCTCCATTGAAGCTCTTGTCAAATATTACGACATCTTCAAGAAGATCAAACACGATCTGAACATCAGCGGTATCTTCTCCTATGGGCAGAACGAAGATGCCGAGGGCAAGGACGAGCATAGCCGAGATGCCTTGGAGCGTATCATCAAGGACTATAACGAGATGTACGGCACGAATTTCTCTACCGACACCTTCTCCGCGTATCACAAGGATATTTCAGATCGTGTCAAAGGCAAGAAAACGAAGTCTCTGGACATTCTCATTGTCGTAAATATGTTCCTGACCGGCTTTGACAGCAAGCAGCTCTCTGTGCTGTATGTGGACAAGGATTTGAAGTATCATGATCTGCTGCAAGCCTATTCTCGCACGAACCGTGTCGAGAAAGAAACAAAACCGTTTGGTATCATCATTTGCTACCGCAACCTCAAGAAACGGACAGATGATGCGCTGACGCTCTTCTCCAAGAGTCAGGACACCTCCGGCATTGTCGTTCCGGGCTATCAGTATTTTGTTGAGAAGTTCAATGAAATGGTTATGAAGCTCAAGGAAGTGGCACTCTACCCTGAGTCCGTCGATACCATGCAGAGCGAGGATGACCAGAAGAAGTTTGTCATCACTTTCCGTGAGCTAACAAAATACCTCCAATCTTTGCAGACATTCATTGAGTTCAGCTTTGATCAGGATGCACTCATCATGTCCGAGCAGGAGTATCAGGACTACAAGAGCAAGTATCTGATGCTTTACTCCCGGCAAAAAACTGATCGAGAAGTCGTATCTGTCCTGAATGATGTGGACTTCTGCATTGAGATCATGGAGAGTGACCGCATCAATGTTGCCTATATCATGAACTTGATCCGCAACATCCACTTTGATGACAAGAAGCAGAAGGACTACGACATCAAGCACATCAAGGAAGAATTGAGCAGGACGGATAATCCGCAGTTGCTTCGCAAGGTTGAAATTCTTCAAGCGTTCTTGGATCGTGTCGTTGTTGGACTTGAAAGTGCGGATGAGATTGACGCTGCATACAACGACTTTGAAAATGAAGCAAAACGAGAAGAGATCGTTGCTTTCGCAAAGACTGAGGATATTGATTCCTCCATGCTGACGGACATCATTTCTGAGTATGAGTTCTCCGGCACAATGGATGCAGGAAACATCCGTGATCGTATTGAGAAGCCCATGCCGCTGCTCAAGAAGAGGTCTTTGGTCAACCGGATCGTCGAATTTATCCGGCAGCACACTGAGAAATACCAATAAGGAGAGAGAACAATGGATAATTCTATTCAGGCTCACCAGAAAGAGCTTTGCAACAAACTATGGGCGATGGCAAATGCCCTGAGAGGTAACATGGAGGCATACGAGTTCAAGAACTATATCTTGGGCATGATCTTCTATTACTACCTCTCCGACAAGACCGAGAAGTACATGGTTAATCTTCTCAAAGACGATAATATCAGCTACGAGGATGCTTGGAATGACGAAGAATACAAGGCTGCCATCGTAGAAGAAGCTCTGCGTGACCTCGGCTACATCATCGAACCGGAGTATTTGTTCCGCAAGATGGTCAAGATGGTTGAGAACCGTTCCTTCGACATTGAGTTCTTGCAGAAAGCAATCAACGCTCTGATGGAATCCACTATCGGCAACGATTCGCAGGAAGACTTTGACGGATTGTTCTCCGATATGCAGCTTGATTCTACGAAGCTGGGGCATACCGTTAAAGATAGAAGTGCTGTCATGGCGAAAATTATTGCTTCGCTGGACGAGATCAATTTCAGCGTGGATGACACGAAGATTGATGTGTTGGGTAATGCCTACGAGTATCTGATCGGTCAGTTCGCTGCCACAGCCGGTAAGAAAGCCGGTGAGTTCTATACGCCTTCGGGTCCTGCCGAGCTGCTGTGCCGCCTTGCTTGTCTTGGCTTGACCGATGTTAAGGACGCAGCCGATCCGACTTGCGGTTCCGGCTCTCTGCTTCTTCGCCTCAAGAACTATGCAAATGTGCGTAACTACTACGGTCAGGAATTGACCTCGACCACCTATAACCTTGCCCGAATGAACATGATCCTTCGTGGCATCCCGTATCGTAACTTCAATATCTACAATGGCGATACGCTTGAGCATGACTACTTCGGAGACATGAAGTTCCGTGTTCAGGTTGCAAATCCTCCGTATTCTGCAAATTGGTCTGCTGATATGCACTTCATGGAGGACGAGCGTTTCAATGAATACGGCAAACTTGCGCCTAAGAGCAAGGCTGACTTTGCTTTTGTGCAGCACATGGTTTACCACATGGACGAAGATGGACGAGCTGTTGTCCTGCTGCCTCACGGCGTTCTGTTCCGGGGCGCAGCCGAAGAAGTGATCCGTAAGCACCTGATCCAAAAGCTGAATGTGCTGGACGCTGTTATCGGTCTTCCTGCAAACCTCTTCTTTGGCACGGGCATTCCGGTATGTGTTCTTGTCCTCAAGAGGGAGCGCAACGGCAACTCTGATAACATTCTCTTCATTGATGCGTCCAACGACTTTGAAGCCGGAAAGAATCAGAATATCCTCCGTGAGTGCGACATTGATAAGATCGTCGAAACCTACGAGCATCGTGTGGATGTCGATAAGTACGCCCATGTTGCCACTATGCAGGAGATTGAAGAGAACGGATTCAATCTGAACATTCCTCGCTATGTTGATACCTTTGAGCCGGAAGAGGAAATTGACCTCAATGCTGTTGCAGCAGAAATCCGCAATATTCAGGCTGAGATCAAAGGCATCGACGCACAACTGAAACCGTTTTTCGATGAGCTGGGACTTGATTTCCCCTTTGATGTGGAGGGCAAATAATTATGGCAAATGTATCCTCAAGTAACGGTCTTGAGAAGCGTCCGAAACTCCGCTTTCCGGGCTTCGATGAACAGTACAAACAGTGCCGTATTGGTGACATCTATGCAGAGCGAAGTCAGCGTGGAGCATCCGACATGGAATTACTGTCTGTTACAATGAACGATGGTGTCAAGCCCCGTTCCGAGATTGAAGGCAAGGACAATTCCAGCGAAGACAAAAGCAATTATAAGATCGTCCGCAAGGGTGATATGGTTTACAATTCCATGCGAATGTGGCAAGGCGCAAATGGTATTTCTCCGTGCGACGGTATTGTAAGTCCAGCATATACCGTTCTTATGCCCAAGCAAGAGATCAACAATGGATATTTTGCAGCACTCTTCAAAAGCACGAAACTGATCAATGAGTTCAGAAAGAACTCTCAAGGTATGACATCGGACACATGGAATTTGAAATATCCTCAGATAGAAACGATAAAGGTGCAAATTCCCTCTGTTTCTGAGCAGGACAAAGTATCAGCACTGTTCAGCGTCCTTGATGCAAGAATAGTCGCACAAGCTCAGTTGGTAGAATCCCTCAAGAAGTATAAAAGAGGATTATTGAAAGCATTTTTTGCAGAAAAATCTAACTACTTTCTATTGGCTGACGCTTCCGTCTTAAAAATTGAGGAAGTATGCGATGTGCTGAGCGGAAAACGCATTCCGAAGGGAGAAACATTTTGCTCTCATGCTACCGAATACCGGTACATCACTGTATCAGATATGGGCGAGAAATATGTGTGTTCAAATAATTTGCAGTATATTTCAAAACATACGGAAAAGCAGATTTCCCGTTATAAAGTCAAAGGTGGAGATATAATAATCTCCGTTGCTGGAACTCTTGGAAAGTTGAACATTATTACCTCTGACTTGGAAGGCGTGAATTTGACCGAAAACTGTGACCGGTTTACAAACTTTAGGGGGGTTAATTCCGAGTACCTTTACTATGTCCTTTCGTCGGATTTGATACAGTCACAAATCGAATCTTCAAAGACGAAAAATGGACAACCTAAACTTGCACTCGAACGGATAAGGAACTTCACCATTCCCGTACCGCATCAAGGAATACAAGAACAGTTAGTTAGGGTAATGATTTCCATTGATCAATATATTGCTTCTCAGCTTGCAATCCTTGATAGGTATTGCAAACTGAGAGTTGGATTGCAACAACAGCTATTCATATAAAGAGTTTCTGTATTATGCCTCTGCGCAATTCTTGAAGCATATTAAGTTCCTGTTGTGTATGCTCAATCCTTTTGTCCATTCCAGCCAAATAGTTACTTATTTTACGCTGGACATTGAGATTTGGGACTTTAATCAGCAGTCTCTCAAACTCCGATTTACTCAGAATTGGAAGAGTCTGCATTGAAACCTTGCTTCTGTATTTCGGAAAGAAGTTCTCAAAAGCATAGTAAATGAACTCATGGTCGAAATCTCCTGAAACAATCAGGGCGTTAATTTGTTGGTTTGTAATCATATCGGATGTTGCAATACCAAGTTTACCAATAAGACCGATACAAGTCACAATGACAGAACTTGGAGGTATCGGTCTTCCCAAAGCAAACCCTTTCGGTGATACTCTTTTTTCAGTAGATGAGATATACTTCTGTTCGCCAATATCTCCCGGCGAACAAAACATGAGATCACCATCGTAATTACTTCTATCATTGGTTGGAGGCGTACTTCCAGTTATCACTTTACCTATTTGAGATATTGTGTACTGCCTCCATTGCCGAGTGGTTTCATCGGAGAAAAAGTGCATTAAGAGTCCTCTTTTATACTTCTGATAAAGTAAGCAGAATGGAGCTATATGACCGACAAAATCCCTTGCAGTAGCGGAATATCTCTGCTACCGCAAGGGATTTACCTTTGCTACAAGCCTCTATTTGATTGCTGAAATAGCCCTCAAGTAACGGTCTTGAGAAGCGTCCGAAACTTCGGTTTCCGGGCTTCGATGAGCCGTGGAAAGCTGAGAAACTTTCAGATTTTGCAGAGCGTGTCACGCGGAAGAATACCAATAACGAAACGAGTCTGCCACTCACAATTTCGTCCAAAGACGGGCTTGTGGATCAGATCAGCTACTTCAATAAGACCGTAGCCAGCAAAGACATGAGTGGCTACTATCTCTTGAAGAATGGCGAATATGCCTACAACAAGAGTTATTCAGTCGGGTACGATTTTGGCTCCGTCAAGCGTCTTGACCGCTATGATATGGGTGCGCTTTCTACACTCTACATTTGCTTTGCACTCAAGAAACACGATTCTGATTTTATAAAAGCCTACTTTGATTCACTCAAATGGTATCGTGAGATTTACATGATCTCTGCCGAAGGAGCAAGAAATCATGGGCTTTTGAATGTGCCAACCGATGAGTTCTTTGACACGAAACATTACATACCGCGGGATTCAGCGGAACAGCGAAAAATTGCGGACTTTATGATTGCGTTAGAGCGTCGAATAGAGGCGCAGCAGTCCCTCGTTGATAACCTCAAGAAGTATAAAAGAGGTGTCATGCAGTCGATCTTTCGCCATTCTACACAAGAGGGCTGGAAAACTGTTAAACTCGGCGAGATTTTCAAAAAGGTTTCCCGTCGAAACACCAATGGAGACATCAAAAATGTCATTACAAACTCTGCGGAGTATGGTCTAATCCCTCAAAGGGACTTTTTTGACAAAGACATAGCTGTTGATGGGAACACATCAAACTACTATGTGATTGAAGAAGGCGATTTTGTCTATAACCCAAGAAAATCTAATACAGCTCCGTATGGCCCTTTTAACAGGTATACGCTCAAGGAGAAAGGGATCATCTCTCCGCTATATACTTGCCTTGTTCTACAAGAGGACATCAATCCTGCGTACTTGGCATGGTACTTCAAGAGTGATGCCTGGTATCGGTATATCTATGACAACGGCTCTCAAGGGGTACGGCATGACAGAGTTTCGATGACAGATGATCTTCTTATGGGCATTCCAGTTTCTGTACCTACTGTAAGCAAGCAGAAGAAGGTAGCTGAAATTCTGGATGCAGTAGAATACCGTCTGTCTGCTGCGCAGGGTGAATATGATACGCTTGTCAAGCTGAAAGACGGTTTCATGCAACAACTTTTCATATAAAGAGCTGCTGCATAAGTGAAAATCGCATTTTTTCCAGTTGCCGTTGCATTGTTTCGGCATTCGCTATTTTATCATTTATCGCTGCGAACATTTTGGACAAGTATCTCTGTTCCTCCACCGATGGCAAGCACCGACATATTTTCACAAATTGAGAATAATGTACTCGTTGCTTTTCAATAAGCGATCCCGTGGCAATCAGCTTGTAGTGAATGAGCATCGGGTAAGATGTGAGGTATTCTTCCCAAAAGTAAATTGTATCTTCTTCATTTACCGAGAAAATATTATAATATCCTGACACAGCCGCAGTATAGCCAAGGTGATTTGGGGCGATTGCACCAAGGTGCGCATTCATGGGGTTATATGCAAACCAGCCGGGTTTAACTGCTTTGTAGTTGTCACCATCTTTTGTGACAAGAAACTCGCGATAATAACGCTCTGTTTTTGGGGTTATTCCATCTTCAACGGTTAGGCTGACTAAGGGCGTAGACTTACTATTCGATGTCCTTATTGTTTCTTCTGTGAAATAATCCCCTAAACATGAAGTCTGCCATTTTGGGAATCTCGAATTATTGATTTTCCTTTCAGGCGAAAGTGCGTGTTGAATAACACCTCTTTTATACTTCTTGAGGGATTCAACCAAATCACGCTGCTTTGCGATTCTTTCATTGAGAGCAGCAAATAGGTTGGAAATCTTCTCTTGCTCAGTTGGCTCACAATATGGTATTCCGAGCCACTTAAATGCTTCGTAGCTTATCTGCCGTCCGTCTCTGATGCCTTCAACAGACTTTGAAAGATTGTGGTTGATAAACTCATCTGTATGAAAATATGCGTCATAGAATAGGCTTGAATGGGGACGCTTGCAGCGTAAGATGGTGTATGCTGGACTGACTATTCCAGCTTCATTTGCCATTTCCAGCCCACCTTCAAAAGAGCGCAGATGAATAATAAAGTCTCCTTGTTCAACCTTCTTATAGTTAGATAAAGACGCATCATCATAGTGGATGTTACGACCAGCTTGCTCTCTCGGAAGTGTACCTTTTCCTTGAATGATTGTCAGCACAGTTTCATCCGGGTGATTCTTGTCAGTGATATTCTGAAAAAGTTCTTCTGCCTTGAACACTTTCCACGGCTCATCGAAGCCCGGAAACCGGAGTTTCGGACGCTTCTCAAGACCGTTACTTGAGGAATATACTGCCCTGATTATCCCTCCAACGGATAATGTTCGTGGAGGTGGTCAATATGACTAACAATACACAATTCAAGACGCTTGTGAACACTTGGCTAAATCAAAAGCAGCCAATGATCACGCCGTCAACCCATGCCAGCTTTACGCTGATTGCCGAAAATCATCTTATTCCATACTTCGGCAAGCGTAAGATCGGCAGCATCACCGAAACGGACATCCAGCGCTATATTTCGTATCTCCATGATGCCGGTAGGTTGGACAAGACCGGAGGACTAACGGTAAAGACCATCCGGGATGTGATCCTCGTTCTCAGACTTTCAATGGAGTTTGCGTACAAAGAAAGGGCGATTCCGCTGCTGAACTGGGATCTCGTCGAGTACCCGAAGGAACTTGGCATTAAGAAGGTAGTTTCTCTTTCAAAGGATCAGGAGCAAGCTCTGATTCAGTGTATCTACATGAACTTGAACAGGAAGACTGCTGGCATTCTCATTGCACTCTTTACCGGAGTACGCATTGGAGAACTCTGCGGATTGCAGATGAAGGACATTTCGTTGACGGATAAGACCATCAGCATCAATAAGACTGTCCAGCGCATCTATGACAAAAAGAAGGGCGAGTCCTATCTTCACATCGGACCGCCCAAAACGAAAACTTCTGCAAGGACGATCCCTGTTCCGTCTCTTCTGATGAACATTATCAAGAAGTTCTACACGGATAACCCTAACCACTACTTCTTGACCGGCAAAACAAAGCCGACAGAGCCTCGTACTTATCGACAGTTCTTCACCCGTTTCCTGAAACGGAATGGATTGGAGAAGGTGAAGTTCCATGAGATCCGACACACATTCGCGGTCAGGGCGATTGAGATACCGGAGTTTGATATAAAGTCGCTCTCTGAAATTCTCGGTCATAAGAATGTGTCCTTTACACTGAATGTCTACGGAAGTGCAAACCTCCAACAGAAGGTCAAGTGTATGAATTTACTGAACGATCTACTGTAATCTTATTCAGTTCTGACTCGGCTTTTACAGTGCAGCAGAAACGAATAACCGTTTCCAGCGATTCAAATTCATTGACTCGATGCGCTGTTCATAGGAGGCACTATTCGACTTTCCGAAACAGAGTGACTTCTTCTTGAGCCGTGAAAGGCTGCGCAAAAAAATGAACGCAGTACACGGATTCCACAATCGCGGAATCGTGTACTGCGTTTGTATTTTAGAAATGATTTTTGCGATTTAAGCAAGGATTGATTTGTGGAGGCGTTTTTGGGCATTTATAACCGTTCAACCGTGAGTGTTGCCGGATTGACTTTGATGATTACCTTCCCCTTGCTTTGGGCGTACATCACTGTCTTGCCTGTACCGCTGGGCTTGCCGTCCCATACTGCAATGATGTAATCAGCGTGATCTACCATGTACCGATTGCGCTTGTCCATGCAGTCAGGAGTATAGTGCGTTTGAAGAAGCGTTTCTTTATCACATTGAGCAGCAATGCCATAGTACCTTTCGCGCATTGCTGCATTCCACTTGGCTGCCTGTGTTTCGCACGGTATGGCACTCTCAAGTGTAATGCCAGGATAAGTCTTTTTCAGTTCCAGCACTATCTCGGCGGCGTACATATCAACGCCGAGAGCCATGCCTGAGATAAAGTGGTTGACATTTTCATCTGTAATCAGAGAGACAATTTGTTCTTTTAGGATTTTTTTGAGCGCAGTGCAGCGTTCATCATCCTCACGAAAACCAAAGGGCAAATTTTGAGGTCGGTGTCCGGTGAAGGCACAACTTTTCATATTCTTGATCTCCTTATATGTATTAGCGTGTGTTTCTAAAACGCTTATACATAGATTATAGCATAGAAAATCAAGAAATTTGTAGAAATAAGTCGGCAAAAGAAAAAACTGCGTGAAAAATCACGCAGCCTTCAATGAGCTTACTTCATGTTATCCGCCTCTTGCTGGATCATCAACTCAACCATTTGCAAAATGCGCTTTTGCGCTTCGGGAGGAAGATCAGCAATTTTCTTTGAGAGTTCTGAGGCTTTTGCCTCTCCGCTATGCTCTAAGACATCGCAGAAAATTGAATCAGCGGGTGTCTCCAAGCCATTGAGCAAAATAATCAGCTTCTCGCAACGCGGAAATGACATCCCTCTCTCGACGGTGGAAATATAATTTGTGGTCAAACCGGTCTTTTCTGCAAGATCCTCTTGTGTAATACCAAGACGCTCACGGGCTTGTTTAACGCGCTTTCCTATTCGTTTATCAATCATGGGCGTTTACCTGTTCCTTTTCTAAATCGCTCATGAATATTATATGGATTAGAACCATAGTGATACAGAAACGCTAATGGTGTCACTATGGATTAGCGAATGATTTTACGGTAAAATTCAAGGAAAAGACACAAAAAAAGAGCCTCTGCCGACACCAGACTGGGCATCGACAGAGGCTCTTTGTGCTACTTTGTTGCCTTCAAAGGAAGGTAGAAAATCGACCTTTATTCCTACACTTTCGGTTGGGAACACTTAGATAGGAAAACATACAGGGCAACTTCTCTGTGCCGTTTATAGGACGAGAAATCCTTGATTTTCAACCCTTTTCACAACACAAAACGGGCTTATCTGTCTACTCTGCTGCGTTTGGAAATGTAGCATGGACATCTGACGATTTCAGCCCTGAAACTTTGCTTGCAGGAATGGATGCAGCGGCGGCACAAATCATTGTATTTGCGCCGCCCGTCTGTATCGAGATAGAAGCTCCATTCTAACTTCCACTTCTGACTCTTGCTCACAGGTCTATCTCTCCTTTGTGCTTTTGCTTAGGAGGGCATTCCTTTGGAGGATGATCTGCTTTTGCGGACTTGAGCCGATCCATGATAGAGGACTTCTCGCTGCGCTCCGGGACTTTATCTTCCTTCGGACCGTTGTTGATGATCCCGTCAATCATGCCGTAATCATCCTCCATTGCCATCTCAGCCGACTTGAGATAGTTTTCCTTCTCAAGTGCCGCCATCCAGCTTTCCTTGCTGATACCGAGCATTCCACCCTTTGAAGCGTGATCGGCAATCTCCTTAGCACTCACACATAAGCCTTCGGTGTTATCCGAATAGAGCCGGTAAACCTCGCAGCCCTTTTCGAGTGCCTTTTCAGCCGCTTCCTGACCGGCAGGAAGAACACCAGCCCATGCGTAGCCGTAATTCTTCATTTCCTGCACGGAAAGCGCAGGATCAGGCATCTCTGGCACTTCCATGACTTCGAGCTTGAGAAGATGCATTGTGTCATCATCAAAGCCGTTGTAGACCTGATCGAGAACCAGTTTGCCGCGCTCATCGACAATGATACAGGCGGCATCGTCTCCGTAGGTATCATGCTCCATGAGGAAGAAGCTGTGACCGTCCACCTCTTTGTGGTCAATGGTGTGCCATGTACCGATATGACCGGCAACTGCCAGACCGGAGGTGTCCATATTCATCTCAAAATCTTTCTGTTCCACGGCTTCCTGCTTGTGCTGTTCCTCGCTGATCATGGGGATCGCCACGATTTTATCCCCCAGCTTTGCGAACATCTCCGGCTGTTTGAAGAACTCCGCATACTTGAGTGCAAAATCGCCGGAGAGAGAACCAAAGCTGTCTTCCGTCAACCCCACAACCATGAATGTCCCGGCAACAATGTCATAGATGTCTCCGTCTTCATCCCGAAGGGCGCGGTTGAGGGGCAGACCTTCGAGCTTGGCTTCCTCATTGCAGACAACGGCAACCGGGTCATCAAAGGGGTAAACGACTTCGATACAGCCGCCCACCATACTTTGCAGAGACTTGAGATCGGAGCCGACATCTGCAATGCGCGGAGCTTTTTCCGGTTCGACCACTACAACGGTCATTTTACCGTCCCGATCCTGAGACTCAGCAGAGCCGGTAATTCTGTATTCGTCGGGAATGTCATCCAGAGAACCGTCGAACTGCCTGTCCCAGCTATCACCGGTGCATCGGACATAACCGGCATCGGTAAAGCGCCCCTGCTCATCCATTGCAATGTCTCGACCATAGCGTTCATAGTCGATGTAGTCTGCCAACGGTCCAAGATCTTTTTCGGAGTAAATACCAATTTCGTGAGCGTAGTAATAGCCAAGATCGGACTCGTCACTGATACCGGGCATAACATCATAGCAATCCAGATTGAAAGTCAGATTGATGAGGTCATCAATGTCGCTGACTTCATCGCATCCGGCTTCCATAACGGCAACGAGCTTTTCCTGATCGCTCAGGGAAAGCTCGTCAATCAAGGCGGCAAGGTAGTTGAGCTTATCAAGGCTTTCGTACTCGCCAAGCATTTTCTGAACGCCATAGATCGGGCATTCATAGTCGGTGATAAACCATTCCTCATAGGGCTGACCGAACTCGTCCTTAGAGCCGATCCCGATGCGTTCAAAAACCTTCTGCATTTCTTCCTCGGTGGTGGGGAACTTCACCCATTCACCGACCAGCTCACCCTCGTTATATTTTCCGAGATTGGTGACAAAGGCTTCAAAATCTCCATCCAATACGGGCATAGGCATCCTCCTTTCAGTCATTCATCATGCTGTCCGGCATGATATAGAGTTCGTCAAACTCGGCGTCAGTCATCGCTTCGAGCTTCCGAACAGTCTTATACATCAGCTCTGCGATCTCTCCGTCCATATCGTTCAAGGTAACGCTTTTCATGTCAGCGATCAGCCGCTTGCGGCTGGAGGTGTTAAAGCAGCACATCAGGTTGGTTTCTTCTACGGTAAAGTTCTTCATATCAGAGTTCCATATCCTTTCCTTTTAGTTTCTGCGGTTTCTGCGGCTGGGACGGCTGCGCTTTCTGTGCCGTTTTCAGCTTTTCGCGGATGGATTCACGGGCAGCAGGCTTTTTCGGAACAGTGTCATAAATTGCAATTCCGGCATCCTCTACAAAGCTACGGACATAGGCAATGTCTTCACTGAATTTGAAGGGTTTGTCCGGCTTCGTGATGTCGGTCAGCTTGACCTCATTTGCGGTATAATCAACTGCGTCGATCCGGCACTTCATTCTGTCCATCATGAGTGTTGCACCAACGGGAATGTAATCTGCGCCCTTGAGGTCTTTGAAGGTATCGCCGTCCTTTGAGAGAAGGACATCTGCGCCGGACTGCCAGAGCTTTTTGGACGCAGCAACCCAAGCACTTTCACGAAAGCCCGTGACCGGCATAGCGGACTTGCCGCGCACCTTCTTCTCCAGAACCTTTGTGCCGAGAAGAGGCGCGGCTTTTTCCGCATCCTTGCCGTACAGTTCAAAATAGCCGTTCTGAGCAAAGCAGACCAGCGCATCCGGATGAGCCTTTTTGACTGCCTCATATTTGCGGAGTTCTGCGACGGGGAGCGGCGAAAGCACCTCTGTCCTATCTGCCTCCGGCAGTCTGTCACGGCGGCTTTTCTGCTTGGTCAGCACTTCCGCCAGAGCATCCGCGTCCTTCGGGAGCGTCTGGTGGGTTTGTACGCCGCCATGCTCACCGACCAGAGCCATTGCTGCATCGAAGCTGCTGCGGCAGGGGGCTTCCAGCACAAAGCCATCTGCAAAGGTCAGCCGGTCGTGATCCGGCGCAACCGAGTTCTGCGCCACATTTGCCGCCTGTTCCCGGTAGTTGATCTCAAAGACATCTCCGAAGACCTTGCCGCGCTTGACGGTTTTCGGAACAATAACGCGGGCAACGCACTCGTCGTAGGTCTGTTCCGCGTAAAAGCGGAAGGTGTTGTGATCCCGCGTTCCCTGAATAAAGACCTGATTTTCATTGAGGCAGTGCGTTCCATGCGGACGGCAGAACCACATCAGCGTCTTGTCTTCGGGATTCTGGCTTTCGGCGGCGCGGCGGATGATGCGCTTGTCGATGTCGAAGTCTTCCTTGTAGCTGTCTACATGACTGTCCACGAGCTTCTGCAGCTCCGCAACGATGTCAACGTCTGTGTATTTCTTCATGCTTCTCCTTTCTCACAACTCCATGTCGTGTGTTTTGGATTTGACCGGGGACTTCTTCTCCGGCTGCGTTTTCGCGGCAGTCCTGAGCTGATCGCGGATGGAGGGCTTTTCCTGCTTCTGCTCCTGCTTGACGTATTCCAGCGTCGGCATCAGCTCACGGTAACAGCCCTGCGTTTTCCGCGTCGCATGACGGCGATGGATTTTGAACAGCGGCTCACCGTTCTGCGTGACCGTGTTGCCCTCGATTCTGACACCGTTCCGTGCCAGCAGATTGAAGGAATGGTTAGAGGCGCGATAGGACGCCCGCATTCCGTCGTTGTTATAGGCAATCTGCCCCTTGAGCGTGTCCATGACGGCGGCTTTGATTTCCTTCTCTTCGGCAGTCAGGCGGTGCGCTTTCGGTGCTTTTGCCGCTTCCTCCGGCAAGGGGGCAAAGGGAGACTTGACCTCCACAGTTTTTACCTCAATAGAGGTAATCTCATCATTCTCCCATGCAACAACCTCAGGTTCTCTTTCCTCTGTTTTCTCAGAAGTGACTTCCTTTTGAGCTTCGGTCTGCTGGCGGAACGCATCGACGAAAAGGGCGGTCAGTCCGGGATTGGGTTTATCCACAAGGAAGCGAGAGGCATTCTCAGGGCAGA
>ERZ780083.203-NODE-203-length-22764-cov-9.133736_pt1 | contig 22764 bp, 25 predicted proteins | sample MGYA00511838_ERZ780083 | MGnify/ENA primary metagenome ERZ780083 (study PRJEB29588, sample SAMEA2152602) | human gut metagenome | biome: human gut; feature: human-associated habitat; material: faeces | place: Denmark | collected 2008/2010 ...
GGCCTGCGGCGCGGCGGGCGCGGCGGACTGCGCCGGACGGCGGCGGTCATGCGCGGGGCGTTCGCCTCCCTGCTGCGGCCGGTCGGAGGACGGGCGCGGACGGTTATACTGCGGCTTGGGCGGCGGCGCGACGGTGCGCTTGATGGAAAGGTTGATCTTTCCGTTTTCCGTGCCGATGACCATGACCTTGACCGTCTGACCCTCTGTCAGATGCTCATGGATGTCGTTGACATAGCTGTGTGCGATTTCCGAGATGTGAACCATACCCGTCGAACGGTCGGGAAGCAAGACAAACGCACCGAATTTGGTGATCTGCTTGACGGTACCCTCTACGACGGTTCCAACTGTAAGCTGCTCCATATATCCCCTCTGATCCCCCATTATGTACTTTGAGATCCCCTGCCCTGCAGTCCGCGTTCCATGGCGAGGGCGCTCGCCGAACGCTTCGGACATGCTCCGCAGAGTTTCCCTTTTAATCACCCACGTCGTGGAATACGACCTCTCCGTCGGTGACCATGCCCAGCTTATCGCGTGCAATGGCTTCGACGCCCTCGTCCGAATCGGCGGTGGCGATGGCCTCCTCAAGCTTGCCGTTTTTCTGCTCAACGGCCGTAATGCTGCTTGTGAGCGCGGCGGCCTCTGCGTTTTTGTCCGCGATCTGATTGCGGAGCGACACCAGCGTTACCACGGCGTAGACCACCACGATCAGAATGACCAGCTTCACCAGCAGCGATGACCTGACGAATCTCATGCTTCGCAGAACTCCTTTCCGGAATGCGCGCATTCCGTCTGCTTTTCATCTTATCGAATATTGTAAACCATTTTTTCACACTTGCAAAGAACTTTTTGAAAAAAACACGCAAAATTTTCAAAAATTTTTGTCCCGGCCAGAGCAAAAGCCGCAAAACCCGCCCGACAGCGCCCAGCGCCGCGTTCAGCGCGCGCAGAACGAACGGACTGAGGATGCGGAAATAGAGCGCCGCCCCGAGCGCGATGGCGAATGCCGGCAGAAAGACCTGCACGATGCGGTTGATGCCGGAGTTCGTGTCGCCGTAGATGAGGTCGCGCATGGAGTTCGTGATGAGCAGTCCCGGCACGAGGATCATGGCTGCGCCGATGATCACGGCGTCGATGTTGTCCGCAATGCCCCAGCCGGCCAGCAGATAGGCCGGGACGGCCATGGCGAACGCGGCGGCGATGGTGCTGAAAAACGGGTTCGTTTCCAGCTTGCTCATGTAGCGGTTCACAAGGCCGACGATCAGGCCCATCAAGCCCGCGAGAAACGCGTCGCGCAGCGTCCCGCCGAAGAGCAGGCTGAAGCCCGCCGGGCCGAGAAAATTCCCGAGATAGTACATGGGCGTGGAGAAAACGCGGCATTCTGCCTTCGTCTGCCGCAGCCACTGCTCCGCCGTTCCCGGCTCCGGCCTTTCGGCGCAGATTTTCCTGCACAGCGCGTTCAGCCGCTCCACGGCCTCGAGATTGTTCCCGTGGAAGCCGATGCGCTTCATGATGCTCAGCGGCTTGCCGTTCGCGGTCTCGAGACTGATGACGAGACAGTTCGGAATGGCAAAGACCTCGCACTCGATTCCGTAGGCCAGCAGCAGCCGCCGGACGCTGTCCTCCACGCGGAAAGTCTCCGCACCGCTCACGGCCAGCTCATAGCCCAGCCTCGCCGCCAGATCTGTCAGAAGATAATAGTCCATCCAAGCCTCCGAAGCGCTTCGCGGCGCCCGCCGGACGGCGGGCCCTGCATTTTTTCTCCAGTATACCATATATGGAAAAGAAAACAAGAGCGTTGTGCGCTTGCGGGCATGGGATTAAAAATGCAGCCCGGAGGCCCGGGCTGCATGATGGATTTGAAATCCGGCGCATTCGCCGGGATCACTCGACGGTGACGCCGCGCTTGGCAAATTCCTCGACCATGAGGTCGAGATCGGGCTTGATGTTGATGGGTTCGCCTGCGGACTTGATGGCGTTTGCCACGTCCTTCAGGCCGTTGCCGGTCACGACGGAGACGACCGTCGCGTCGTGCGGGATGAGGCCCTGCTCGCAGGCCTTCTTGAGCGCCGCCGTGCCGGTGACGCCCGCAGGCTCGCCGAACACGCCGCAGGTGCGGCCGAGGAGCTTCTGCGCCGCCAGAATCTCTTCGTCGGTCACGTTGACGGCAATGCCGTTCGACTCACGGATGGCCATGAGTGCCTTATCGGCATTGCGCGGCACGCCCACGGAGATGGAATCGGCGATGGTGTTTTCCTCCATCGGCTCCCACGGCTTGTTCTCCTGAATGGCACGGTTGATGGGGTAGCAGCCGGTCGACTGCGCGGAGATGAGCCGCGGCAGCTTGTCGATGAAGCCGATGGCATACAGGTCCTTGAGACCCTTCCACACGCCTGCGATGGTGCAGCCGTCGCCGACGGAAATGGCCAGATAGTCCGGCATTTCCCAGTTCAGCTGCTCGGCGATCTCGAGCGAGACGGTCTTCTTGCCCTCGGAGAGATAGGGGTTGATGGCGGCGTTTCGGTTGTACCAGCCCCACTTGTCGATGGCCTCGGCGGACATCTTGAACGTCTCCTCATAGTTGCCCTTGACGGAAATGACGTTCGCGCCGAAGATCATGAGCTGCGCGACCTTGCCCTTAGGCGCACGCTCGGGAACGAAAATGTAGGTCTTGAGTCCCGCAGCAGCGGCGTTGCCCGCAAGACTGGAGGCGGCGTTGCCCGTAGAGGAGCAGGCGATGATCTTTGCGCCCGCCTCCTGCGCCTTGGCGACCGCCATGGCGGAGGCGCGGTCCTTGAGAGACGCGGTGGGGTTGATGCCGTCGTCCTTCACCCAAAGCTTTTTGAGGCCGAGCAGAGCGGCAAGCCGCGGCTCCTCATACAGTGGGCTCCAGCCCACGCGCAGCGGCGTGTCGGGCGTCGTTTCCTCGACCGGCAGCAGCTCGCGGTAGCGCCACATGGTCGGATTGTTCCGGTTTTTCAGCGTTTCCTTGGTGAAATGCGCCTTGATGTAGTCGTAATCGTAGATAATATCCAGAATGCCGCCGCAGGAGCAGTTCGTGAGGTTCGGGACGGCTTCATATTCCTTGCCGCAGCGCACACAGCGCGCGCATTTGACGTTTTTCATTCAGAATCCTCCTTCAAATTTTCAAGAGCGACCCGCACGGCCTCCACCACAAAGGCGGAAAAGGTGCAGTCCGTGCCCTTGATGGCCTCCTCGATCTCGTCGATGACGTCGTTCGGGAAGCGGATGCTTTTGTTTGTCGTGGGCGGAATACTCGGGATCCGGAATTTCCTCATTGCAATACACCTCACATTATGATATGTAATGCAAATTGTATTGCAATCGCACGCTGCCTGTTGTAATATAAACGTAGCACAAACGTGCAACGAAAGGAGATTCGTTAGAATATGCAGGATGTTCCCGAATATTACACCATTTTATTCCGCGCGGTAGAGCAGGCGCTCCGTGCGCTGGATAACCAGAATTACGGATCGGCGAGACAGCTCCTGATCGAGGGAGAGCACAACGCCGAGGAAGCGTTTCTCGCGGCGGATGCATAACGGGGTGGGGCAATGACCCCACCCCGTTTTCTGGTCAGATATGCAAAAGGAAAGGCTTACAGCGCCTTCAGCAGACCAACTTCGTCGTTGAACGCGTTGATGAGCTCGTCGAGCTCCTTGGCCTGTGCGTGGACGGCGTCCCAGGTGTTCTTGGTGTCGTACCACTGGGCGTTGAGGTCCTCGACGGACATACCCTGCTGCTCGACCCAGGTGTAATACTTGAGGTTGTGGACGCGCTTGCGCTCCGGATAGGTCAGCTCGAGCATGTTGTCGGTCTTGAGGCCGAGCATATGCAGGTTGTGATCCAGTTCCGCCGCCTGCGCAGTGTACGCGCCGTACTGCTCGTTGAGCTCATCGACACGGGACTTGTACATGACGGCAGAGTCGGTCAGAACGGTGACGACGACGTCGTCCTCGGTCAGCTCATAGAACTTCGCCATCTTGATGCAGCACAGGACGTTGGCGATGCCGGAAATGCCCATCCAGGTGAACTTTTCAAGCTGCTCGTCGGAGATGCCGAGGGTCTTGAGGTACTCCTGGCCTTCCTTGCAGTTGAAGAGGCGAAGCAGTCTCTGGGAATCTTCGTCGTCGATGTCGATGACCATGTCGGTGTTCTTGACATTGTGGACCCAGGGGATGTGCTTGTCGCCGATGCCCTCGATGCGGTGGCCGCCGAAGCCGTTGTCAAGGATGGTCGGGCACTGGAGGGCTTCGCCGACGGCGAGCTTCATGGCGGGGTAGCGCTCCTTCAGAAGGTCGCCCGCGGACATCGTGCCGGCGGAGCCGGAGGTGAAGCAGGCGCCTGCCAGTCTCTGGCCGGGCTTCTTGACGGCTTCAAAGAGGTCTGCAAGGGCGTAGCCGGTGACATTGTAGTGCCACAGGGGGTTGCCCATCTCGGCGAACTGGTTGAAGATCATCATGCTGGGGTCTTTTTTCAGCTCCCACGTCTTGTCGAAGATCTCCTTGACGTTGGACTCGCAGCCGGGGGTGGCGATGATCTGGCCGGCGATGGTCTTGAGCCAGTCAAAACGCTCCTTGGACATGTCCTGCGGCAGGATGGCGACAGAGTCGCATGCCAGCAGCTTGGAGTTGAACGCGCCGCCGCGGCAGTAGTTGCCGGTGGAGGGCCATACGGCATGATGGTAGGTGGCGTCGAACTGGCCGGTCACGAGGCGCGGGGCCAGGCAGCCGAAGCTCGCGCCGACCTTGTGGCAGCCGGTGGGGAACCACTTGCCGGACATGGCGAGGATGCGGCATTTCACGCCGGAAATGGAGGAGGGGATCTCCACGTAGTTCGGGACCTTCTGGAACAGGCCGCCGGTCTCCTTGGCCTCATTGTGCCAGCTGATGCGGAACAGGTTGACGGGATCGACATCCCACAGACCCGTGTGCGCCAGCTTTTCCTTGATCTTCCCGGGGATGAGGTCAGGGTTCTGCATCTGGGCGATGGTCGGGATGATGATGTTGTTTTCCTTGGCCTTCTGGATGTTGTGTGCAAGGCCTTCCTTGTGGATGGTCAGATCGATTTTACCCATGTGTTGTTTCTCCTCCTGTTTTACCATTGTCTAAATAAGAATACAGTGTGTACTTGGATATTCCAAAGTGCTTGGCGATCTTGTCGCCGGATTTCGTGATCATGAGTGCGCCGCTGTGGCTGAGATAGCGGATGGCGCGCACCTTGTCGTCCTTGGTCATGAGCGCAGGCGGCTTTCCCACGAGCGCGTCGGCCTGCCGGATGAGATCGTCGAGCAGGTCCGCCACGTTGAGCGTGATGCGCTCCGGCTCCTTCTGCTCCTGCGTGTCCGGAGAGATGATCTCATGCAGCGCGTTTTCAAGCATCTGAAGCGCGGAGATGTCGAAGTTGATGCCGAGGATCGCCGCGATCTTTCCGCTTTCGTCGCGGATGTAGATGGACGTGGATTTCAGAATTTTCCCGTCCGGTGTCCGGGTGAGGTAGCCGATATGATCCTCCGGGTCGCTGTCCGCCTGTCCGAGCTGCTCGAGCACGACGTGCGACGGGCCGTCGCCGACCTTGCGGCCGCTGACGTGGCCGTTTTCAATGGCGACGATGGAGTTGTCGGCGCTCTTTTCGGTAAGCTCGTGGATCACGACCTCGCAGCTCGAGCCGAAGTGCCCCGCGACCCCTTTTGCGATCTGCTTCAGCGCGTCCATTTCCTTCTGACTGAGCATATAACACCTCCCTATTTGGCACAAGCGCACAATTTTTCTGCGCGCCGAATTCTTCTATCTGTATCATAGCACAGATTCCGGAGAAATCAATGGGATTTCTAAAAATATTTTAGGTTTGCAAAAATTCTGTTTGACATCTATAAAGGATGTGGTATGATGGTAGTGAAAAGACGTTCAGAACGTCGAAATACGACAATCATTCAGGTTATAGGAGGCTCCCATCTTATGAACTTTGATGCAATCAAGAAAGCTGCCGAAGGCTACCGCGCCGATATGGCAAAATTCCTGCGCGACATGATCGCCATTCCTTCCGAGTCCTGCGAGGAAGAGGGCGTCGTCAAGCGCATCGCCGCCGAGATGGAAAAGCTGGGCTATGACAAGGTCGAGTTTGACAAGCTCGGAAACGTCATCGGCTGGATGGGCAGCGGCGACAAGATCATCGCCATCGACTCCCACATCGATACCGTCGGCATCGGCAACCGCGAGAACTGGACGGCCGATCCCTATCAGGGCTACGAGACAGACGAGATCATCTACGGCCGCGGCGGCTCCGACCAGGAGGGCGGCATGGCCTCCGCGACCTACGGCGCGAAGATCATGAAGGATCTGGGCCTCATCCCTGAGGGCTACAAGATCATGGTCGTCGGCTCCGTGCAGGAGGAGGACTGCGACGGCATGTGCTGGCAGTCCATCGTCAATGAATACTTCAACGGCCCCGAAGACGCCCGCAGCAAGATCGAGTTCGTCATCTCCACCGAGCCGACCGACGGCGGCATCTATCGCGGCCACCGCGGCCGTATGGAGATCCGCGTCGATATGCACGGCATCTCCTGCCACGGCTCCGCGCCCGAGCGCGGCGACAACGCCATCCACAAGATGGCCGAGGTCATCCTCAACGTCCGCGACCTCAACGAGAACGACGCTTCCGACGACAAGGAGATCAAGGGTCTTGTCAAGATGCTCGACCCGAAGTACAATCCCGAGCACTATGAGGACGCCCGCTTCCTCGGCCGCGGCACCTGCACCACCAGCCAGATCTTCTACACCAGCCCCAGCCGCTGCGCAGTCGCCGACTCCTGCTCCATCTCCATCGACCGCCGTATGACGGCCGGCGAGACGTACAAGTCCTGCCTCAAGGAGATCGAGGATCTGCCCGCCTGCAAGAAGTATGCCAAGGACGTCAAGGTCTCCATGTATATGTACGACCGTCCCGCATGGACGGGCCACGTCTACGAGACCGAGTGCTTCTTCCCGACGTGGATCAACAAGGAATCCGCGCCGCACGTTCAGGCGCTCGTCGATGCGCACCACGCGCTGTGGGGCGACACCCGTCTGTGGGCCGACGAGACCGCGCGCGCAAAGCGCGAGGGCCGTCCGCTGACCGACAAGTGGACCTTCTCCACCAACGGTGTTTCCATCCAGGGCCGCTACGGCATCCCCTGCGTCGGCTTCGGCCCCGGCGCCGAATCTCAGGCGCATGCGCCCAATGAGATCACCTGGAAGCAGGACCTCGTCGTCTGCGCCGCGCTGTATGCCGCCGTTCCCGGCCTGTACAAGCCCGAGAACAAGGACGGCTCCGCCACGAGCTTCCGTCAGGAACTCACCGGAAATGATATCAAGTAAGTATTTTGTTCCGCAGGGGCGGACGGCGCTGTCCGCCCGACACAAAACGAATCGCTTATAACAAAGGAGAAAAAACATGAGCAAGACTGTTGAACTGGCAAGACATCTTGAGACGCTGCACATCAACAACATGTATAAGACCGACTTCTTCTGGACGTGGGACAAGACCGACGACGAGATCGAAGCCGTCTTTACCGTAGCCGACGCCCTGCGCGACCTGCGCGAGCGCAACAAGTCCACCAAGGTCTTTAATTCCGGCCTTGGCATCTCCCTCTTCCGCGACAACTCCACCCGTACCCGCTTCTCCTTCGCTTCCGCCTGCAACCTGCTGGGCCTTGAGGAGCAGGTCCTCGACGAGAAGAAGAGCCAGATCGCGCACGGCGAGACCGTCCGTGAGACCGCCAACATGGTCTCCTTCATGGCCGATGTCATCGGCATCCGCGACGACATGTACATCCATCAGGGTCATGAGTATCAGAAGACGTTCATGGACGCGCTGGAAGAAGGCTACCGCGACGGCATCCTCGAGCAGAGACCGACGCTCGTGAACCTCCAGTGCGACGTCGATCATCCGACGCAGTGCATGGCCGACATGCTGCACGTCATCCACTACTTCGGCGGCGTGGAGAACCTCAAGGGCAAGAAGGTCGCCATGACGTGGGCCTACAGCCCCAGCTACGGCAAGCCGCTGTCCGTCCCGCAGGGCGTCATCGGCCTGTTCACCCGCTTCGGCATGGACGTCACGCTGGCCCATCCGGAAGGCTACGACGTGTTCCCGGAGATCGAAGAGATCGCCCGTCAGAACTGCGAAAAGTACGGCTCCAAGTTCCACAAGACCAACTCCATGGCCGAGGCCTTCAAGGACGCCGATATCGTTTATCCGAAGTCCTGGGCGCCGTTCAAGGCGATGGAAAAGCGCTCCGAGCTGTATGTGAAGGGCGACCAGAAGGGCATCGACGAGCTGGAAAAGGAGCTGCTGGCGCAGAACGCCGAGCATAAGGACTGGACCTGCTCCGAGGAAATGATGAAGCTGACGAAGGACGGCAAGGCCCTGTATCTGCACTGCCTGCCCGCCGACATCTCCGGCCTCAGCTGCCCCGAGGGCGAGGTCGACAACTCCGTGTTCGACCGCTATCTGGTGCCGCTGTACAAGCAGGCCTCCTACAAGCCGTACATCATCGCTGCTATGATCTTCCTTGCGCAGGTCAAGGACCCCGTCAACGCGCTGATGGATCTCGACGCTGCCGACAACAAGCGGAAGATGTTCTAATGCGGAAGATGTTCTAATTAAGATATGGCGGGAGCGATGCTCCCGCCATTGCAATAAAAGAGGATTTTGATTATGGGTAAAAGAATTGTGATCGCTCTCGGCGGCAACGCCCTGGGCAATACGCCGGCTGAGCAGCTCGCGCTGGTGCGCGAGACCGCGAAGCCCATCGTCGATCTGATCGCCGAAGGCAACGAGGTCGTCATTGCGCACGGCAACGGCCCGCAGGTCGGCATGATCAATCTCGGTATGTCCACCGCCGCAGAGGCCGGCGCCATCAAGTCCGACATGCCGTTCCCGGAGTGCGGCGCCATGAGCCAGGGCTACATCGGCTACCACCTCCAGAACGCCATCGGCAACGAGCTTGCCGCGCGCGGGATGCACAAGGATGTGGCGACCGTCGTCACGCAGGTGCTCGTCTCGGAGGACGATCCCGCCTTCCAGAAGCCGACGAAGCCCGTCGGCGCGTTCTACGACAAGGAAACGGCAGAACGCATCGCAAAGGAAAAGGGCTACACCATGGTCGAGGACGCAGGCCGCGGCTACCGTCAGGTCGTTCCCTCTCCCAAGCCCATCGACGTCATTGAAAAGAACACCGTGCAGGCGCTCGTGAACGCCGGTACCGTCGTCATCACCGTCGGCGGCGGCGGCATCCCCGTCGTCCGCAAGGACGGAAAGCTCTACGGCACACCCGCCGTTATCGACAAGGACTTTGCCTCGGCAAAGCTTGCCGAGCTGCTCGACGCGGATATGCTCATCATCCTGACCGCCGTGGAGAAGGTCGCCATCAACTTCCGCAAGGAAAATGAGCAGTGGCTCTCCGACCTGACGCCGGAGCTGGCGCGCCGTTACATGGACGAGGGGCAGTTTGCCCCCGGCTCGATGCTGCCGAAGGTGCAGGCCGCCGTGTCGTTTGCCGAGTCCAAGCCCGGCCGCACCGCGCTCATCACTCTGCTGGAAAAGGCCAAAGACGGCATCGCGGGCAAGACCGGCACCGCCGTACATCTCTGATATCTTCCCCTTTCCTTCCCGCTGTGCGTTCGCCCGTACAGCGGGAGCTTTTTTACAAGAAAGGTCGTGAAACGATGCTCTATACACCCGCGACAAAGAAGGCGATGAAGCTCTGCTTTGCGGCGCATAAGGATCAGGTGGACAAAAGCGGCGTCCCCTATGTTTTTCATCCGTTCCATCTGGCCGAGCAGATGCAGGACGAGCAGATGACCATCGCCGCGCGGCCTTTATACTTTTTAATTTGACGAACGCATCCGTGTATTGTAGAATGAAAGAAAACTTACAGAAAACGGATGGAAAATCTTGTGAGCTTCAAATCTGTGTTTTTTACCCTGCTTTTGTCCATGGCCCCGGTCTCGGAGCTGCGCGGCGCGATCCCCTATGGGCTGGCGCACGACATTCCGCTGTGGCTGCTGCTGCCGATGTGCGTGATCGCAAATCTGCTGCCGGTGCCGTTCATCATTCTCTTCCTGCGGAAGGTCCTGAGCTGGATGCAGCTCCTCGGCGGAAAGCCGGAAAAGTTGGCCGGATGGCTGATCGAGCGCGGCTATAAGAAGTCCATGATCATCAAAAAATATGAGACGCTGGGCCTTTTCCTGCTCGTCGCCATCCCGCTGCCGGGGACCGGTGCGTGGACGGGCGCGCTGGTCGCGGCGCTGATGGGCCTGCGCATCAAGTTCGCCCTGCCCGCCATCGGCGCGGGCGTCGCCGCTGCGGGCGTGATCGTCACGCTGGTGTGCCGGGGCGTGATCCATATTGCCGGACTTGGCTGACGAGAGGATAGCGCTGCGGACGCTTCGACAGAAGCCTGCGCGGACAGGGAACAGAAGAAAGAAGAAAAATATGGAAGAATTATATGTATGCGCGTTGCTGTGTTCCGTGGGATTTGACAGATACGCGGAATTTCAAAACGCCTTAGACCGCCATTTCCTTGCAGATCCGGCCAATGAGGCACTGCTCGATCTGGAAGAGCGGGGGACCAAGGATGCGATCCTGCATGCGCTCCATCGGATGGCTGAAAATGGCGTTGAGACCGAAAAATTCGGAAAGAAGCTCATGGCTGCGCTGAAGCTGCTGTACCGCAGCAGCCGGATATCGGACTTTGCCGGTAAAATGTATGCGCTGTGGAGGGCGCTTCCGGAGAAGCTCGCGCGGGAAGAACCCTTTGCCACGCTCAGCTACGCGGACGACTGCCTGCCTTACGGAGATGAAGCGCAGTGCAGACGCTTATACGAGGCTGCTTTCGATCATTACGCGCGCGGCTGACGCGCAGGAAGCGCGTCCTTTGACTTGCCAAATACACAGCAGGCTCCTGCCCGGAGATTTGGGCAGGAGCCTGTTTTTTATGCGCAGAAGCGCGGCTTATTTCGCATAGATGAGTCCGACGAGCCAGTTGAGCGTCCGCACCGGCAGAAGCTTTGCCAGAACGCAGAAGAACTTGTATTTCAGCCCGATGGAGCGCAGCGGCTTGACGCTCCGGCGTGTGGCGACGGAGGCGATATAAGCGCCCGCCGTTTCCGGGGACATGCCGGTCTGCTCGTCGTGCTCCATGCCCGCGACGCTCCGCGCGATGCGGCCATGGTACACGTCGTCGCCCGCCTGACTTTTTTCACGCGCAGCGGTGAAGCCGGTGCGGATATCGCCGGGCATGACGGCGCAGACCTGTACGCCGAAGGGCTTCACCTCGTTGGCCAGCGCCATGGTGTAGGAGTTGATCGCCGCCTTGCTGGCGGAATAGTAGGTCTGGAAGGGGATCGGCACGACGCCCGCGACGGAGCTGAGATTCACGATGCGGCCGTGTCCAGCCCCGCGCATGACGGGCAGGACGGCGTGACAGACGTTGACCATGCCGAAGAAATTGACCTCGAGCTGCTTCTTTGCGGCGGCTGGCTCGGTGAATTCGACGGCGCCGGAGACGCCGAAGCCCGCGTTGTTGATGAGCACGTCGATGTGATCCTCCTGCCGGAGGACCTCCGCGATCGCGGCGTCCACCATTTCCGGCTTCGTCACGTCGGTGGGAATATGTACGAAGCCCGCGATGCCGGTCTCCCGACGGCTGAGCTCATAGACGGCGTAGCCCTTCCGGCGCATGGCCTCCGCCGTGCATTTTCCGATCCCGGAGGTGCCTCCGGTGATGACGCAGACTTTTTCGCTCACAGGTCATGCCTCCTCAGAACGTCGGCGATCACGCCGACGGCTTCGTCGATCAGCTCATGGGTGTGCGTGGCCATCAGGCTCGTCCGCAGCAGGCATTCGTGCGGAGCCGCCGCGGGCGGGAGCGAGCTGTTGACGTAGACGCCGTTTTCGTAAAGCTCCTTGGCGATCTCGAGCGTCGGAAGCTCTTCATAGGTGTAGATCGGGATGATCGGGATGATATCGCCGTTCGACGGGCGCATTTTGATGCTCTGCTCCGTCAGGCGCTTGCGCATATACAGGGCGTTGCCCTGAAGCGTCTCGACCAGCTCCGGGTGCGCGCGCAGATGGCGCAGCGCGGCCAGCGCCGCCGCGCAGTTCGCGGGCGGGATGGAGGCCGAGAAGATAAACGGACGGGAGGTGTGGCGCACATAGTCCGCCACGCGCGCGGAGGCCGCCATATAGCCGCCGAGCGATGCGAGCGACTTGGAGAACGTGCCCATATAGATATCGACCTCGTCCTCCAGACCGTAGTAATTCGCCGTGCCTCTGCCGCCGTCGCCCAGCACACCGAGGCCGTGCGCATCGTCCACCATGACGCGCGCGCCGTATTTTTTGGCCAGACGGCAGATCTCCGGCAGATTTGCAATGTCGCCGCCCATGGAGAACACGCCGTCCGTGACGATCAGGCAGCCGCAGTTTTCCGGCACCTTCTGGAGCTTCTTTTCCAGATCCGCCATATCGTTGTGCATGAAGCGCAGCATTTTTCCGTAGGAGAGGCGGCAGCCGTCATAGAGGCTGGCGTGGTTCTCGCGGTCCATGATGACGTAGTCGTGCATCCCGACGATGGCGCTGATGATGCCAAGATTCGACTGGAAGCCCGTGGAGAAGGTGACGGCGGCGTCCTTGTGCAGGAAGTCCGCAAGCTCCTCCTCCAGCTGGAGATGCAGCTTGAGCGTTCCGTTGAGGAAGCGGGAGCCGGAGCAGCCGGAGCCAAGCTCCTGATAGGCCCGGACACCCGCCTCGATGACCTCCGGGCAGGTCGTGAGGCCCAGATAGTTGTTGGAGCCGAGCATGATGCGGCGCTTGCCCTCCATCATGACCTCAACATCCTGCCGGGATTCGAGCGCATGGAAATACGGGTAAAGCCCGCGCTCGCGGATGTCGTCCGCCAGCATTCGTTTTTCACATTTTTCAAACAGATCGATCATGGTTTTCCTCCTCTTCCACCTCGTCCAGCAGCGTGGTCAGAACACGCGCCGCCAGCTCCAGCTGCTGATCGGTATAGGTTTTTTGCAGCGTCTGCACCGCCTGCTCCAATCCGCCCTCACCGCGCTCCATGTACTTCCGGAGCTTTTCCGCAGGCTGGAGACGGATCTCGCGCCGGTCGCCGGGCGAGGGGACCTTCTCCACATAGCCCTTGGCGACCAGATTGTTGATCTTATAGGTCGCGTTCGGCTGCGAAATGCCGAGGTACTGCGCGAACTGGGAGAGCGTCGGTGCGCCCATCAGCTGAATGACATCGGCGGAAAATGCCTCCGTTGCGCTGAGGCTGCCGCTGCGTTCGCGGATCGAGCCGAAAATGCGCCGGTAGCTGGTCAGACGAAGGCGGCGGTAAAGCTGCCGGAGCGTTTGCAGGAGCATGGCGTACCTCCAAATTACATAAATAATTTTATATAAGTTTTCTTAAGTATATGCGCCTGTATGCCGCTTGTCAAGCCCCGGCGTCCATTTTTTCCGACGGTGCGGCCCTGAGGGCAGAGCGGACGGGGAGATATCTGTTGTAAGCGGCGGAAAAATATGCTATAATCTCAGATTGAATGAGGTGCTTTCAGAGGAGAGAAGCTATGAAGATCACAGACGTTCACGCGCACGTCTTTCCGGACAAATTGGCGGACAAGGCCGCGCATTCCATCGGGGATTTTTACGGCGCAGCGTCCTATTGCGCCGCGAGCGTGGAAAACCTGCTGCGCGAGGAGCAGAAGGCCGGGATCGGCCGCTGCGTCATCAGCAATTCCGCCGTCACGCCGCATCAGGTGCATGACGTGAATACGTTTCTGGCCTCGGCGGCGGCTTCGCACCCGTCGTTCGTCGGCTTCGGCTCGATCTATCCGGGCATGGACGGCTTCGAGGAGGAGCTGGACCGCATCATGTCGCTTGGGCTGCGCGGACTGAAGATCCATCCGGACTTCCAGAAGCTGCCCATCGACGACCCGTCCGGCATCGAGACCTACCGGGCTGTCGCAAGGCGCGGGCTTCCGGTGCTGTTCCACATGGGCGACGACCGCTACGATTATTCCACGCCGCAGCGGCTGATGAACCTGCTGCGTCAGGTCCCTGACCTGCGCGTGATCGCCGCGCATTTCGGCGGCTGGCGCGCGTGGGAGCTTTCGTATGAAAATCCGCTGCCGGAGAACGTGCTTTACGACACCTCCAGCACCACGCCCATGATCCCGAGGGATTTTGTCCTCCGGATGCTCGACCGCTTCGGGCCGGAACGCTTCCTGTTCGGAAGCGATTTCCCGATGTGGGAGCCAGTGAAGATGGTGGAGCAGTTCCGCGGGCTTGGATTGGATGAAAATACGCTCAGCCGTATTTTCAGCGGCAATTTTGAGGCGCTTTTTCCGGAAAAAGCTTGACGGCTTACCGGAGGATGGGCATAATATAGAAATATACACGGCAAGTGAAAGCGAGGCATATTTATGTATCAGATCGGTGTGGATATCGGCGGCACCAACATCAAGATCGGCCTGGTGGACGATGCGCTCGAGATCGTGGAGCGGCGCTCCATCCGGTTCCCGCATGACGGGCCGCAGAGCGTGGCGGACAAGCTGGCGGAGGCGATCCGCGAGGTCCTGACGGCGGCGCAGGTGCCGGAAACGGTGCTCCAGAGCATCGGCATCGTGGTGCCGGGAAGCATTGACCCCACGGGTGAGATCGTTATCAACGCCTACAATCTCGGCTTCCATGACGTGCCGTTCAAGAAGCTGATGGAGGCGCATTTTCCGAACGTGCCGGTGCTGATGGCAAACGACGCGAACGGCGCGGCGCTGGCGGAGCTGTATAAGGGCGCGTTCGCCGGATGCCGGACGGCGGTGCTTTTCACGCTCGGCACGGGACTCGGCGGCGGCATCATTCTGAACGGAAAGATGTTCAACGGCGGCATGAACCACGGCGTGGAGCTTGGCCATGCGTATCTTGTGGACGAGGGCGAGGCCTGCACCTGCGGTAACCGCGGCTGCGTGGAGTCCTACTGCGCCGCGTCCGCGCTGGCCCGGGATGGCGCGCGCGCCATGCAGGACGATCCGTCCGGCATGATGATGGAAAAGACGGGCGGCAACGCCGCGCTCGTGGACGCGAAGCTCGTTGTGGACTGTGCGAAGGCCGGAGACGTGACGGCAAAGCGGGTGTTCGACGCCTATGTCGGACGGCTCAGCTCCGCCTGCGCGTCCATCTTCAACACACTCGACCCCGAGGTGCTGGCCATCGGCGGCGGACTGTGCGGTGCGGGAGAATTCCTGTTTGCGCCGCTGCGGAAGCTCGTCGATGAAAAGTGCTTCTACAAGAAGAACCATGGCCCGGTCGTTCCCGCCGTCATGGGCAACGATGCAGGGATCGTCGGCGCGGCCATGCTGCGCCGGGACGCCGACGCATAAACCGGAAGCATACAGGAAGAAATCCTACAGGAGGCAATCAATATGGTAAGAATCGATCGTTCCGGAACGGAAAAATTCGTCCAGCCGCATACGCTGGACAAGGCGGCCTGCAAGGCGGCCATCGATACGCTGGTGAACGGCACCGGCGCAGGAAACGACTTCACCGGCTGGGTCAACCTGCCCGTGGACTATGACAAGGAAGAGTTCGCCCGCATCCAGAAGGCAGCGGAGAAGATCAAGGCCAACTCCAAGGCGCTGGTCGTGATCGGCATCGGCGGCTCCTATCTCGGCGCGCGCGCCGTGATCGAGCTTCTGAAAAGCCCGAACTATAATGCGCTGCCCAAGGACACGCCCGACGTCTACTTCCTCGGCAACGGCATTTCCTCCGACGCACTGACCGACGTGGTCACGATGCTCGGCGACCGCGATTTCTCGGTGAACGTCATCTCGAAGTCCGGCACCACCACGGAGCCGGCCATCGCCTTCCGCATTTTCAAGGAAATGCTGGAGAAGAAGTACGGCAAGGAGGGTGCGCGTGAGCGCATCTTCGCCACGACCGACAAGGCGCGCGGCGCGCTCAAGACGCTGGCCACGCAGGAGGACTATGAGACCTTCGTCGTGCCGGACAACGTCGGCGGACGCTACAGCGTGCTGACGGCGGTCGGCCTGCTGCCCATCGCCTGCTGCGGCATAGACATCGTGAAGCTGATGCAGGGCGCGGCGGAAGAGCGCGAGACGCTTTTGAAGGAGGGCGCGGAGAGCGCGGCGGCGGAGTACGCCATGCAGCGCCAGTACCTCTATAAGACCGGCAAGAGCATCGAGATTTTGGCCGCCTACGAGCCGTCGTTCCGCTTCATGTCCGAGTGGTGGAAGCAGCTCTACGGCGAGTCCGAGGGCAAGGACAAGCTGGGCATTTTCCCGGCGTCCGTTGATCTGACGCCCGATCTGCACTCGATGGGCCAGTATATGCAGGATGGCCTGCGGAACCTTCAGGAAACGGTCGTGTTCTTTGACGAGGCGCGTACCTCCGTCAAGGTCCCCGAGGACGCCGACAACCTCGACGGTCTGAACTATCTGGCCGGACGCGAAATGAGCTATATCAACGAGAAGGCCATGGAGGCCACCCGCGCGGCGCATGTAGAGGGCGGCGTCCCCGTCACGATCCTGCGTCTGCCGAAGATCACCGAGGAAGCGGCCGGCGCGCTCATCTACTTCTTTGAGTTCGCCTGCGGCGTCTCCGGCTATATGTCCGGCGTCAACCCCTTCAACCAGCCCGGCGTCGAAGCCTATAAGAAGAACATGTTCCATCTGCTGGGCAAGCCCGGCTATTGATCGCAAGCTCCGCAAAACAGCGCCCCTTCGCAGCCATTCCTGCGGAGGGGCTTTTGCATACGGCCCCGGACGGGCCGCTGCGGGCGGAGACTGCACCGGAAAGAGGCGGGGCGAAGCGCGCCGCAGACAGATTTTTTCGGAAGTCTGCGGCGGAATTTACAAGTATGACACATCCGCGTTGTAAAATGAGAGCAGCATGGGAAGAAATGGCTTGACGACAGGAATGCGAGTGATTGCTTTGAAAACGATTCTGATCATAGAGGACGACCGCGCGATCAACAACCTCATCAAGGGCACACTGAGCGCGGAGGGCTACGTCTGCGACTGCGCCTTCGACGGACGCGAGGGCGCGAATCTTCTGGAGGAAAAGCGGTATGATTTGGTGCTGCTGGATCTGATGCTGCCGGAGATCGGCGGCTACGAGCTGCTGGAATACATCCATCCGATGGGCATTCCGGCCATCGTGATCTCCGCGATGGGCCGGGTCGAGGACCGCATCCGCGGCCTGCGGATGGGCGCGGACGACTATCTGTGCAAGCCGTTCCAGATCGGCGAGCTGCTGGCGCGGGTCGAGTCGGTGCTCCGGCGGACGGGCGCGCCCGCGCAGAAGCTCCAGATCGGGGACGTGACAATCGATCCGGAGTCCCGGCAGGTGTGGAAGGCGGGCGAGCCGGTCGAGCTGACGGTCAAGGAGTTCAATCTGCTGCTGGAGCTGGTGCGGCACAAGAACGTCGCGCTCAGCCGCGCGTCGCTGTATGAGATCGTCTGGCAGGAGGAATATACCGGCGAGACGCGGACGCTGGATTCGCATATCCAGCGCCTGCGCAGGAAGCTCGACTGGAACGACCGCATCCAGACGGTGTTCCGCATCGGCTACCGGCTGGAGGTGCGCCGGTGAAGTATTTTCACAAGCTGTTTTTCAGCATCCTGCTGATCCTGACGCTGGCTGTGACCGCCGTGGAAAGCGCGGCCGTCTCGTTCAGCCTGGAAAACTCCTTCTCGCGCGAGAAAACCAAGGCCCTTGCGCAGCACCAGCTTGTGAAATACTCCATTCAGGCGGCGGTCCTCTCCTCGGCGCAGGATGGCGGCGTCTCGGCGGCGGAGCTGCCGATCATCGGAGAAAAGGCGGCGGCGCTGCTCGGCAGCGGCGGATTTCTGTATTTTGCCGGAGACGGAGGCGAGGTCTACTACTCCAATCTGCCGTCGGATATCGCTCCGGCGCTGCCGGAGGAGGGCTTCGTGTCCTACCGCGTCGTCTCCGACAGCTTCGGCATGACCGATCTTCAGGTGGAGAGCCGCTTTTCTCAGAGCGGGGCCGGATTCGTGCTGGCGACCGCGCAGTATATCAGCGACGTGTTCCGGGAGGCCGATGAGATCCGCACCGCCTGTACGCGCATCTATTTCGCCGTCATCACCTTCGGAATGCTGGCTGCGTTCCTGCTGGCCTGGTGGCTGACGAGGCCGATCTCGTCGCTGCAAAGGACAAGCAGGGCCATCGCGGCGGGAAATTATCAGATCCGCTCCAACGTGAAGAGCCGCGACGAGCTGCGCGAGCTTTCCGCTTCCTTCAATCAGATGGCGGACACCATCGAGGAAAAGATCCGTGAGCTGGAGGAGGCCGCCGAGCGCCAGAAGGCGTTCACGGCGAATTTCGCGCACGAGCTGAAAACGCCGATGACCTCCATCATCGGCTACGCCGATACCATCTATCAGAAGGAGCTTGGCCCGGAGCAGGTGCGGCAGGGGTCGTGGTACATCCTCAACGAGGCCATGCGGCTCGAGGCGCTGTCGTTCAAGCTGATGGATCTGCTGAATCTCGACCGGGGGAATTTCATTCTCGAGGAGATGGACGCGGAGCAGCTTCTGGACGACGTGCGGGCGTCCATTCTTCCGGCGGCGCAGAAGCGCGGCGTCGCCATCCAGAGCAATGCCGCGCCCGGATGGGTGCGGGTGGAATACGACCTGTTCAAGACGCTGCTGATGAATCTGCTCGACAACGCGCTCAAATCCGGCGCGACAACGGTCGGGCTTTACGGCGTGCCGTCCGGCAGGAGCTACCGCATTTCCGTCGTCGATAACGGGCGCGGCATTCCAGAAGCGGAGCTGCGCCGCATCACGGAGGCGTTCTACATGGTGGACAAGTCCCGTTCGCGCAAGGAGCACGGCGCGGGACTGGGCCTCGCGCTCTCGGCAAAGATCGCGGAGATCCATCACACGCATTTGGAATACGCAAGCCGCCCGGAGACCGGGACGATGGTGACGATCACGCTGAAAATGGTGGAGGAAGATGAAGAGGAAGGGTAACTGGAGGGCTGTGGCGGCGGCGCTGCTTGCCGCCGCGCTCATCATTGCGGCGGGACTATGTATCCCCGCGCTGATCCTGAGCCGTCATGAGGCGGCCATACTCGCGCAGACCGGCGTTGTGGAGGCAAGCGCCATCGACCCCTACAGCCACCGCACAACGCAGCAGCGCATTCAGGCGTTGGCCGCGCTGATCGGGGACGACCCGGACGCCGCATCGTGGAGCACGGCGCGGGAGCCGTTTCAGAATGAGCTTCCCCGGCAGGACGCAGAGGAAGCGGGACGGCGGATCGTGATGGAGCTGCTGGTCTTCTATACGGCGGAGAGCCAGCTCATGGCTATTCCCAGTATGCCGGAGGATCTGGCGGAGGATTGGCCGTGGACGAGCGTGCGCTTCCTTTCCGCGCCGGACGATACGACGCTTGCCGTCTGGCGGCTGGAGCGGGACGGCCTCCGGCTGCTGATCGACGCGGGAAGCGGCCTGCCGGTCTATGGCTGCGTCGGCGTGGCGGACAGCGGCCCCTATGTCGAGGACGCATGGTGGGTCACGGCGGAGGTGCTGCGGATGCTGTATACGGACGCGATCCCCGGCGTTCAGGGGGACGATCTTACGACGGAGCTTCAAAGCAGCGATGAGAAGGCGGTTTTCAGCGCCGCCGGGACGCTCACCACGCCCTATACGCTGCGGATGCAGATGACGTGGCTTCCGGCGGAGGTGGAGACCGGCGGGAGCTATGAGTTCCCGCAGACCTTTTATGTGGACGGGCGGTTTTACACTGCGGAAAAGCTGGAATTTTTCCTGTCCGCGTGACAACTTTGACACAACTTTATGAAAACTCCGGCGAAACCTCCCGCTATACTGTGGGTATCCACAGCTGACGGGAGGTTTTTTCATGTCCATCACCATCGAGCGCTTTGAGCGCTTTCCGTGCAGGGCAGAGACCGCGCCGCGGAAAAAGCGCGCGTGGATCGACCCGGAGCAGAAGCTCGTCTCCTTCCATGAGATCCCGCAGGCGCGGCTTTTGGAATGCGAGGAGGAGCGCTTCTGGGTCAGCGTCCTGCGATTCGTCGCGGCGGGCTACCGCATCCAGTAGCGCCTTTCGTCTTGCACCTCCGGAGAAAACGTGGTAACATGGAGCTGATAAAGCAAAGCAGGAGGTATTTTTATGACGAACCAACAGAAATTCAGCCGTCTGCGCAAGATCCTGGACGATGCGTCGGTCTATGGCCGCAGCATCGGGAAGCTGAACTTTGATATGCAGTGCTGCGCGCCCGAGGAGGGCATGGAGCAGGCCGGAGAGGACATCGCCGTCCTCAGCAAGCAGCTTTTCCGCCTCACGCACTCCAAGACCTACGCGCGGCTGGTCACAGAGCTGGCCGCTGACCACGAGGGTCTCAGCCCCGTGCAGCAGAAGGTCGTCGAGCACAAAAACGACGCATGGCAGAAGGGAAAGAATATTTCCGCAAAGCTCGATTACGAAATGACGCTGGCCTACAGCCGCGCCTACGCCAAGTGGCTCGAGGCGAAGAAGGCAGACGATTATTCCATCTTCCGCGACGCCTTTGCCGACCTGATCGGCTATACGCGCAAGGCCATCGACCTGCGCGATGAGAAGAAGGCGACGTATTACGACGCCTGTCTGGACGATTATGAGAAGGGCGGCAGCATCGCCCAGCTCGACGCCTTCTTCGGCGCGCTCAAGGAGCGCATCGTTCCGCTGCTGGCGCGGATCGAGAAGGATGGCAAGCCCATCCGCACTGATTTCATGAGCCGCCCCTGCCCCATTCCGCAGCAGGAGGCGTTCTCGAAGTATCTGCTGGAGCTGGAGGGCCTGCGCGGCTCCGCGCTGGTGCTCATGACGACGGAGCATCCGTTCACGACCAACTTCGGCCCGCACGACGTGCGCGTCACCACGCATTACTACGAGGAAAATTTCGTCTCCAACATCTTCACTACGCTCCACGAGGGCGGACACGCGCTGTTCATGCAGAACGAGCCGGAGGAGTTCTACCGCGAGCACGCCGCCAATTCCATGTCGAACGCCATGCACGAGTGCATCTCGCGCTTCTATGAGAACCTCATCGGCCGGAGCGAGGCATTCATCCATTTCATCTACCCGAAGCTGCGCGAGATCACTGGCGACACCTTTGCCGACGTGACCGAGCGGGAGCTTTACGAGGCGGCGAACGTCGCGCAGCCGGGCCTTATCCGCTGCGACGCGGACGAGCTGACCTACTGCCTGCACATCCTGATCCGCTACGAGCTGGAAAAGGCGTTCGTCAACGGCGAGATCACCGTGGACGAGATCCCCGCGCTCTGGAACGCGAAATATAAGGAATATCTCGGCGTTGACGTGCCGGACGACGCCAGCGGCTGCCTTCAGGACGTGCATTGGAGCGGAAGCTACGGCTATTTCCCGTCCTATGCGCTCGGCAGCGCTTACGGCGCGCAGATCCTGCATACAATGCAGAAGGAGCTGGATGTGTTCGGTCTGGCGGCGAAGGGCGATCTGCTGCCCATCCGCGACTGGCTCAAGGAGCATGTGTTCTCCATCGCCTCCGTCTCCACGCCGGACGAGTGGATCCGCGCCATCACCGGCGAGAGCCTGAACGTCCGCTACTTCCTTGACTATCTGGAACAGAAATTCTCGGCGCTGTACGCGCTTTGAGCGCGCGTCCGACGAAAACAGGAGGGAACCCTATGAAGTTTGTCAAGACTGACTACCGCACGCTGGAGCTGAATCCCATGACGCTGATCGGCGACGAGTGGATGCTCGTCACGGCCGGCGACGATCAGACCGGCTGGAACACCATGACGGCCAGCTGGGGCCATCTCGGCTACATCTGGCAGAAGCCGACCGCCATCTGCTATATCCGCCCGCAGCGCTATACCAGGCAGTTTGCCGACCGGGAGCCGCTGTATTCGCTCAGCTTCTTCCCGGAGGGCTATAAAAAGCAGCTTTCCTATCTCGGCAGCCACTCCGGCCGCGACGAGGATAAGGTCAAGACCGTCGGCCTGACGCCCGTATTCGGCGACGGCTACACCTATTTCGAGGAGGCGAAGCTCGTCCTCGTCTGCCGGAAGCTCTATCAGGCGCCGCTGCTGGAGCAGGGCTTCGTAGACCCGGCGGTCGTGGAGAGCTGCTATCCCAAGAAGGACTTCCACGATCTCTATGTCGGAGAGATCGTCGAGGTGCTGACGAAGGCATAAGAGAGAGGCTGCGCCGGATGGTGCAGGATGCCTCCGGCGGCCCATTCTTTTCTGTCTTGCCAGAAAAGAATGGGGAGAAAAGAGGCGCTGGACGCAAAATAGCGCTTACGCGCCGAAAAGCATTTTGATTCTGCGTACCATTTACCGATGGCGCGTCCCGTAAGGAACGCCCTTCGGGCGGCCGTCCAATCAGGTTTCCCAAGCGCACGATGCGCCGTGCGCGCCATCTCATTTGCGCCCGTTGAATATTTGACGTATGGAATTTGGACAATGCTCGTTCTATTGAAGATCGTAGGGGACGATGCCCACATCGTCCCGCCGGAATAGATCGTTTTTCGGTATACGCAAAGCGCCCGCTGGGAATAGCTGGGTGTATGTAAGACAGTATTGCGCTAAGATTGACGAAGCGGCACGAAACCGCATGAAGCTGATCGTGCGGTCACTGGCAGAGCAAAACGGCGTGACCGAGCAACTGAAAGC